>Ga0065721_10049108_pt1 | contig 46059 bp, 47 predicted proteins | sample Mesricmetagenome_FD_59108 | JGI IMG/M metagenome (GOLD analysis project Ga0065721, IMG submission 59108) | Mesophilic microbial community from rice straw/compost enrichment Sample: eDNA_1 v2 (version 2) | ecosystem: Engineered > Solid waste > Grass > Composting > Bioreactor | place: USA: Davis...
TCTGGCCGAGACGGCCTACGCCGGAGCACTCGCTGGCATGGTCGTACTGGCGGCGACATCACCAAGCCTACGCCAATGCATGCCACCGCCGGCGCACGCTCTTCCAGCAACTACAACTGTAGGGTTAAGGCACGCGCGCTGTCGCAGCGGCTGGAAGCCGACAATGCGCCCGCGCCCTCCGAAGTCACAACACCACCTTGACCATCGGGTGGGTGGTCAAGGTACGGTAGAGCTCGTCGAGCTGCTCGCGGCTGGTGGCGGTGACTGTGACGGTCAGGCCCAGGTAGTTGCCGCTGCTGCTGGGGCGGCGCTCCACGGTCGCGGCGTCAAAGCCTGGATCGAACTGCAGCACGACCGCCACTACCGCTTCCTCGAAGCCCTCCACATGCGCGCCCATCACCTTGATCGGGAAGGGGCTCGGGTACTCGATGAGCGAATCGCGGGGCGTGGCGGCAGTGTTCATGGCCTGACTACGGGTTAGCGGCCCCAGGGCCGCACAATGAAAAACGGGCACGGCAAGCACCGCGCCCGTCAGGAAAGGTGGGGCGGCTCAGATCGATTGCAAGGCCTTGGCGCGCTGGTAGGCCTCGTACAGCCGGCCGTACACCGGGCCGGGCTTGCCGCGCAGCGCGCCATGACCCACGAGTTCGCCGTCCAGCCGCGTCACCGGCAGCACCTCGCGCGCCGCGGAGCTCAGCAGGATCTCGTCGGCTGCACGTAGATCCGCCTCGGGAATGGGGCGCAGGTTGTAGGCGATACCCACTTCCTCGCACAACTCGCGCAGCAACTCGTAGCGGATGCCTTCGAGCACATGCTCGCTCTTGGGTGGACCCAGCAGTGCGCCCTCGTGCACGATCCAGACGTTGCTGGCCGAGCCCTCGGTGAGGTAGCTGATGCCGCTGGCAGCCTCGCGCAGCAGGATGGTCTCGCTGGCGCCATGGTCGGCCGAGATCTGGCGCGCCAGCACGTTGCCCAGCAGCGAGGTGGTCTTGAGGTCGCAGCGCTCCCAGCGGAAGTCACGCGCCGTGATGCAGGCCACGCCCTGGTGGCGCTGCTCCGGCGTGGGAACGCGCGCGGCACTGCTCATCATGAAAACCGTGGGCACGAGCCCTTCGAGCATGACGTGGTCGCGCGGCGCCACGCCGCGCGTGATCTGCAGGTACAGCGACTGGTCCTCGCTGTCCTGCGCCGCGATCAGCCGCCGCGCATGCGCGAGCCACTGCTCGCGGCCGCAAGGATTGGGAATGCGCAGCCGGCCCAGATTGCGCTCCAACCGCGCCATGTGGTCGTCGAAGCGGAAGAGGCGCCGCCCGTACACCGGCAGCAGCTCGTAAACCCCGTCGCCGAAGAGGAAGCCTCGGTCCAGCACCGGCACCCGGGCCTGACCCAGCGGTAGGAACTCCCCGTTAAGAAAACACAGGCTCTCGGGCTGGATCGGCGCAGGATGCATCGTGGCTCCTCCTTGCTCTGGGGATCAGGGTGGCAAGCAGGTCAGGTTACTTGATCCACAGCCGCAGCGCATCCCAGGTGCGGCCCACGAAGCCGGCCTGCTCCACGGGCTCCAGCACCACCAGCGGCACCTCCGTCACCGGCGTGCCGGCGCGGGTGCTGACCTTGACGGTGCCCACGCGCTGGCCCTGCGACAGCGGCGCCACCAGCGGATCGCTGCGCTCGACCTTGGTCTGCAACTGCTGGCCCTCGCCCTTGGGCACCGTCACCACCACGCCGGTGGCAGCACCGAGCTTGGCCTGCGAGGCCACGCCCTTCCACACCTCGGGCGTGACGATGGCCTTGCCCGGCTCGAACAGGCGCACGTTGTCGAAGGCGCCATAGCCCCAGTTCAGCAGCTTCTGGCTTTCGCTGGCGCGCGCCTCGCGCGAGGCCGTGCCCAGCACCACCGTCAGCAGCCGGCGCTTGCCGTTGGGAAAGTCGCGGCTGGCGCTGGCCACCAGGCAGTAGCCCGCGGCGTCGGTGTAGCCGGTCTTCATGCCGTCCACCGTCGGGTCGCGTCGCAGCAGCAGGTTGCGGTTGTCCTGGCGGATCTTGTTGTACGTGTAGTCCTTGAGCGCGTAGTACGGGTAGTACTCGGGGAAGTCGCGGATGATGCGCGCGGCGATCACGGCCATGTCGCGCGCCGTGCTGCGGTGCCCCGGCTCGGTGATGCCGGTGACGTTCTTGAAGGCCGTGTTCTTGAGGCCCCAGGCCTGCGCCTGGCGGTTCATCATGGCCACGAAGCCCTCCACGGAGCCCGCCACGCCCTCGGCCAGCGCCACCGCGGCGTCGTTGCCCGACTGCACGATCATCCCGCGCAGCAGCTCGTCCACCTTGGGGCTCATGGTGGTGTCGATGAACATCACCGAGGCGCCGCCCTTGCGCTCGTTCCAGGCGCGCTGGCTCACGGGCAGCGTCTGCTCCAGCGTGAGCTTCTTGTCGCGCAGCGCATTGAAGACCACGTAGGCGGTCATGAGCTTGGTCAGCGAGGCCGGGTCGGCCGGCGCATCGGCCTCGCGCTCTGCCAGGGTCTGGCCGCTGGAGACATCGAGCAGGATGTACTCGCGCGCCGCAATCTCGGGCGGCTGAGGCGCCTGGGCAAAACTCGAAAGTGCCAGCGGCAAGGCCAGCAGGAAGGCGATCAGGCGTTTCATGGCAAATCTAAAGTGGGAAACGTCAACGCGCCGCCCGTGCGGCGACGTGCGGCACGCAGGAAGAGAAAAAGATCAGTGCGCGAGGTGGCGCAGCACGATCGACTTGAGCAGCGGCAGCTGGCCGTGGAAGAAATGGCCGCCCCCGGGCACCACCACCACCGGCAGGGACTGCGGGCGCGCCCAGTCCAGCGTGGCCGACAGCGGCACCACCTCGTCCTGCTCGCCGTGCACCACCAGCGTGTCCGCCGGCACGGTGGCAACGTCGAAGCGGCTGGTAGCCGGGCCGACCAGCACCAGGCGCTGCGGCGCGGGCTGCACGCGCTGCGCGACGTGCGAAGCCACGAAGCCACCGAAGGAGAAGCCGCCCAGCAGCAGCGGCTCGTCGCCCTGGCGCATCGCCGCGACCACGGCCAGCGCGTCCTCGATCTCGCCACGCCCCTCGTCCCACGCACCGGCGGAAGCCCCGACGCCACGGAAGTTGAAGCGCACGCTGCGCCAGCCCATCTGCACGCAGGCCCGTGCCAGGGTCTGCACCACCTTGTTGTCCATCGTGCCGCCGTGCTGCGGGTGGGGATGGCACAGCACGGCCAGACCGCGGGGCGTGCCTTCGGCCGGCACGTCCAGGGCGCACTCGATCTCGCCGGCCGGGCCCGGCACGCGCAAGCGCTGGGTTTTGGAGTTCATCAGCGGCCCACGTCCGGCGGCAGCAGCAGGCGCTCCACCACACGGCCTTCCTTGAGATGGGACTCGACGATCTCGTCGATGTCCTCCTTGTCCACGAAGGTGTACCAGGTGGCTTCGGGATAGACCACCGCCACCGGGCCGCCGGCGCAGCGGTCCAGACAGCCGGCCTTGTTCACGCGCACCCCGCCCGGACCCGCCAGCCCGGCGGCCTTGACGCGCGCCTTGCAGTGGTCGAAAGCCCCCTGCGCATCGTGCTGCGCACAGGACGCCTCCCCGTTCTCCCGCGCGTTCAGGCAGAAGAAGATGTGGTGCTTGTAGTAGCTCATCCCCGGGATTGTAGGGACGGGGTTTTACTTACAGGAGGTCACCGGAAGTTGCCGCGCGGCGGGCCGTGATACCCGTCACCCGCCGCACCGCTGAGCGTTTGGACGAGGCCTTCACGCCACAAGGTTCGGGCCCGTTCGAGCCCCGCCGGCGGCCCGGGCTACCAGCGGTTCAGCCCTCGTCGCGCGCCCCCACGCGCACCAGCAGCCAGGCCGCAGCGGCATAGGGCCACAGCCAGCCAAGCCAGCGCGACAGCCCGTGGAAGCGGATGAAGCGTCCCTGCGACCAAGCTTGCAGGCTCTGCGCGTAGTAGGCGTTCTCCGGCGCCTGCGCCACCACCACCACCTGCGCCGTCAGCACCATCAGCCCCACCGCTGCCGCCAGCCGCGACGGCAGCATGCAGCACGCCAGCGCGGCCAGCAGGCCCAGCGTCAGTCCCGGCACCGCCGTCGGCGTGAGCCAGGCCAGCGCATGCTCGGGGCCGAAGTTCAGCGCCGTGGACAGCGTGCTCACCGCCAGGGCCAACACCAGCGCGCCCAGAGTCAGCACGGCGCGGCGCGCACGCGAGCGCATCGCGGCAAAAGCCACCAGGCACGGTGCCAGCAGGCCCAGCGCAATGCACAGCATCTCGGTGGCCGGCGACAGCGGCGTGTGCAGCGGCGACGACGGGCGCAGCCACGACTCGGCGGCCGGCGCCCAGGGCGTGTCCTCCAGCGCCAGCCGCGCCAGTTCGCGCAGTTCGTCCCAGCACTGGCCCAACCCCAGCGGCACCGGTGTAGGGAACAGCAGCGCCATGGGCCACAGCAGCAACAGCGTCAATGCCCCGGCGCTGGCGGGGATGAACCAGCGGTCGCGCAGCGACTGCCACACCCGCAGCACGCCCAGGGCCGCCAGCGCCGCGGCCACCAGCGCACCTGCCACGCCGCCGCCGCTGTTGAGCAACCAGTCCTCGCGGCTGGGCACGCGCTCGGGCAGGAAGCTCTGGGTCAGCTCCAGTGTGTACGACAGCAGCATCGGCGACAGCGCCGCCAGCGCCAGGGCCCAGCCCCAACGCCAGCCGCTGCGCACGCCGGCGCCGTAGAGCAGCGCACCCAGCGGCATGTAGCCGATGAAATTGGCCCAGATGTCGAAGGCGATGTGGTACTGCGCCCAGGGCAGCGTCAGCAGCGACTGCAACGACTGCCCCGGCGGCCAGCGCCAGCCGCTGAAGGGGTACAGGCTCGCGTAGACGATCAGCAGCGCGAAGGCCGCTGACAGTGGCACGGTGGCCGAGCTGCGCCGCTGCGCCATCAGCGTCGTGGCTCCGCGCAGCGCCGGCACGGCACCCGATGCGTGCCGCGGACTTCGAGCACCTTCACCACAGACACGGCAGCGCTCAGAAGGGCTTGACCACCACCAGGATCACGATGGCCGTGAACAGCAGCACCGAGACCTCGTTGAACACGCGAAACCAGCGATGGCTGCGCTGATTGCCCGACTGCTCGAAGCGGCGCAGCAGCGTGCGGCAGACATGGTGGTAACCGATCACACCAGCCACCAGCACCAGTTTCGCGTGCAACCAACCATTGCCTGCTCCCTTGCCCACCCCGATACCCAGCCACAGCCACAGGCCAAGCGCCAGGGCCGGCACCATCAGCATGCTGCTGAAGCGGTAGAGCTTGCGCGCCATCAGCAGCAGCCGCTCGCGCTCGGCATGCGAGTCCGCCGGCACCATGGCCAGGTTCACGAACAGTCGAGGCAGATAGAACAGGCCGGCAAACCAGCTGGCCACGAAGACGATGTGCAGGGCCTTGACCCACAGGTAGGCGGAACTCATGCGGCCATTATCGGCAGCGCCCGCCGTGCCCCGCTGCGCTGCAGCGAGGCGGCCAGAGAGCCAGAGACAAAAAAGAAAGCCCCGGGCGCTGCCCGGGGCCGCAAGCCTTGCGCTGTCATGACGTCAAGGCACCTGCTCAGGGAGGAAAAGCAGGGAATGAAGCCTCGCGGCTATCATTCGAGTTCCAGTCTAGCAGGCGCTTGCCTGCCCAATGCGGGCCGGTCACGAGGGCTTACGGGCCTTTCATTCGCCACGCGGCTGCACCGGTTTCCGCGCCTCATCCAAGGACGCCTTGCCGTGCACATCCTGCCCCCCTACCCCGCCAGCCGGCCGCGCCGTCTGCGCCGCGACGAGTTCACCCGCGCGCTGGTGCGCGAACACCGCCTGGCGCCGCAAGACCTGATCCTGCCGGTGTTCCTGCTCGAAGGCAGCAACCGTGTCGAAGACGTGGCCAGCATGCCCGGCGTGCAGCGCATGAGCCTGGACCGGCTCTTCAGCGTGGCCGAGCAGTGCGTCAGTCTGGGCGTGCCGGTGATGGCGCTGTTCCCCGTCATCGACGCCTCGCTCAAGACGCCCGACGGCCGCGAAGCCGCCAACCCCGAAGGCCTGGTGCCTCGCGCGGTGCGGGAACTCAAGAGCCGCTTCCCGCAACTGGGCCTGCTCACCGACGTGGCGCTGGACCCCTACACCAGCCACGGCCAAGACGGGCTGCTCGATGAAACTGGCTACATCCTCAACGATGCCACCGTGGCCGTGCTCAAGGCGCAGGCCCTGGCTCAGGCCCAGGCCGGCGTGGACATCGTTGCGCCCAGCGACATGATGGATGGGCGCATCGGCGCCATCCGCACCGCGCTGGAAGAGGCCAAGCTCGTACACACCCGTATCATGGCCTACAGCGCCAAGTACGCCAGCGCCTTCTATGGCCCCTTCCGTGACGCCGTGGGCAGCGCCTCCAACCTGGGCAAGGCCGACAAGAAGGTCTACCAGATGGACCCGGGCAACAGCGATGAGGCGCTGCGCGAGGTGGCACTGGACATCGCCGAGGGCGCGGACATGGTCATGGTCAAGCCCGGCATGCCGTACCTGGACATCGTGCGCCGCGTCAAGGACGAGTTCCGCGTGCCCACCTTCGCCTACCAGGTCAGCGGCGAGTACGCCATGCTCAAGGCCGCCGCAGCCAACGGTTGGCTCGACCACGACGCGGTGATGATGGAGTCGCTGCTGGCCTTCCGCCGCGCCGGCGCCGATGGCGTGCTCACCTATTTCGCGCTGGACGCCGCGCGGCTGCTGCGCGGACGCTAAGTGCGCGTGCTCTACATCGGCGCCGACGGCGCGGTGGCGCTGGACGCGCTGCCCACGGCGCTGCCGCTGGAGGGCTTTCTCTGGATCGGCTGCGAGCGCCCGGCCTTCGAGGCCGCGGTGCCCGCGCTACAGCACGCGCTGCAACGCTGGGACTGCGGCGCGCTGGTGGATCTGCACATCTCCGACCTGCTCAACGCGCAGCTGCCCAGCCACTTCGACTACACCTCTTGGTACGACCTGCTGGTGTTCCGCCGTCTCACGGCCTCCGCGCCCGATTCGGCGGGCCCGTCATCCAGCGGGTCCAACGGCGGGAATGGCGTCCCCAGCCCCCGGCTGCCGCAGCAGCCCTGGGCACGGCCATCGCTCCGCAGCCCGCGCCGGCCCTGGTGGACACCAGCCCGGTGGGCTTTGCCATCTACGACAGGGTCCTGGTCACCGTGCACCCGCCCAAATGCCCGGTGCGTGCCTATTTCGAGAAGCGCCTGTCCGCCGCTGGCGGCATGCGCGAGCGTGGCGGCTCACGCCTGCCGGCCAGCCCGGCGGACCTGATGCTGCGCATGGTCAACCACATGGTGGACAGCTACCTCGACCTGCGCCGCCTGCTCACGCGCCAGCTCGGTGCGCTACAGCAGGCGTTGCTGCACCCGCGCAGCCGTTTCCACGACTGGCAGGTGCTGCTGGACGCGCGCAACGCGCTGCACCTGCTGGAGGACACCTGCGAGGACCAGCGTGCGGCCTTGCAGGAATGGATCGACGGGTTGGAGGAACTGCCCCTGCCGCACGAGGCGCCTCCGGCGCGCGAATTCGAGCTGCTGAAGGTGCGCTCGCGCGACGTGCAGGAGCACATCGAGCGCGTGCTCTCGCACGTGCGGCGCCTGGAGCAGTCAGCCGAGACGGCGGTGCAGATGCACTTCTCCGCCCTCAGCCACCGCACCAATGACATCATGCGCACGCTCACCGTGCTCACCGCCATCTTCCTGCCGCTGAACCTGATCACGGGTTTCTTCGGCATGAACTTTGACGCCCTGCCACTGATTCACTCCGGCACCGGCGTGTGGATCGCCATCGCGCTGATGGTGGCGCTGGGCGTGGGCCTGGGCTGGTTCTTCTGGCGCAAGCGCTACCTGGGAACGACGCGGCGCTGAAAGCCCCGCACGGAGCGCGCTCAGACCTTGGTGTAGGGGTCGTGCAGCCCCAGGCCGAGCAGGATTTCAGTTTCGCGCGCTTCCATGGCCTCGGCCTCGTCGTCCTGCTCGTGGTCAAAGCCTTGTGCGTGCAGCGTGCCGTGTACCAACAGGTGCGCGTAGTGGTCGGCCAGCGGCAGCTTCATCTCCGTCGCCTCGCGCGCCACCACGGGTGCGCACAGCACCAGGTCGGCCACCACGACCGGCTCGTGCGCGTAGTCGAAGGTCAGCACATTGGTGGCGTAGTCCTTGCCGCGGAACTCGCGGTTGAGCGCGCGGCCCTCTTCCTCGCCGACGATGCGCACGGTGATCTCGGCCGGCAGTTCGTCCAGCGCGGCGCGGATCCAGCGCTGCACCTTGTGGCGCGGCAACTCGGCGCGGTGCGCGGGGTCGGCAAACTGCAGCGACAGGCTGAGCTCGGGACGGGCGGCGGCCATCTCAGCGGTCTCCCCGAGCATCGGCGGCCTCGTAGGCTTGCACGATGCGCGCCACCAGCGGGTGGCGCACCACGTCGGCAGCGGTGAAGCGCGTCATGGCGATGCCGCGCACGCGCTGCAGCACGCGCTCGGCGTCCACCAAGCCGCTGGTCATGCCCTTGGGCAGGTCGATTTGGCTGGTGTCGCCCGTCACCACGCACTTACTGCCGAAGCCGATGCGGGTAAGGAACATCTTCATCTGCTCAGGCGTGGTGTTCTGCGCCTCGTCCAGGATGACAAAGGCGTGGTTCAGGGTGCGCCCACGCATGAAGGCCAGCGGCGCGATCTCCAGCGTCGCGCGCTCGAAGGCCTTGGTGACGCGGTCAAAGCCCATGAGGTCGTAGAGCGCGTCGTAGAGCGGGCGCAGGTAGGGATCGACCTTCTGCGTCAGGTCGCCGGGCAGGAAGCCCAGCCGCTCGCCGGCCTCCACCGCCGGACGGGTGAGGATGATGCGCTGCACCTGGCTGCGCTCCAGCGCATCCACCGCGCAGGCCACGGCCAGGAAGGTCTTGCCGGTGCCCGCCGGGCCCAGGCCGAAGGTGATGTCGTGCGCCAGGATGTTCTTGAGGTACTGCACCTGGTTGGGCGTACGGCCCTGCAGGTCGGCGCGCCGGGTATGCAGCACCACTTCGCCGCCCGGGCTGCCGGCCGCGCCGTCGCCTCCGGCGGGCGCGTTGTCGCTGGTGGCTTCGGCCAGCGCCAGCTGCAGCGCCTCGGCCGGGATGGGCTTGCTGGCCCGGTCGTACAGGCGCTGCAGCAGCGCGGCGGCGCGCTCGGCCTCGCGCTTGGTGCCCTCGATACGGAAGGACTCGTTGCGCCGCGAGAGCTTGACGCCCAGCGCGTCCTCGATGGCGCGCAAGTGCTCGTCGGTGGCGCCGCACAGGTGCGACAGGCGTTCGTTGTCGAGCGGGATGAAGGCGTGGCGCAGTATCAAAGGACGGCCTCGGGTCTGGAAACGGGGCCGGCATTGTCGCCGCAGCCTCAAGCCGCGCCGGCCGGGCGGTTTTGGCGGGAGGCTCCTGCACAATCTTTCCATGCTCCTACTGCACTCCGGCGCACCGTGGCGGCGCCTTCTGGCGCTGCTGGTCCTGACGCTGATGCTGGCCACCGCGGCCGTGGCGGACGTTTTGCGCATCGAGCAGGCGCTCAGCGCCGAAGGCGACAGCGCCCGCTTCCCGGGCAACGCGCCGCAGCGCACGGTGGCCTTGCCCGACGACTGGAACGCCTCGCGCCCGGGCCATGCGGGACCGGTGTGGTACCGCGTGCGCTTCGACGCCCCGATCGCGCAGGACAGCGGCGAGGTGCTGGCGCTGTACGTCGAGCGCGCCTGCAGCAACCTGGAAGTGCAGATCAACGGCCAGCGCCTGCACGCGGCCGGGCGCATGCGCGAGCCCGTGTCGCGCAACTGCCACCATGCCCAGCTCGTGACGCTGCCGGCGGCGCTGCTGCGCCCCGGGGGCAACCTGCTCGACATCAAGGTGGCAGGCGAGCCGCTGGAGCGCGTGGGTTCGCGGCTGCGCGCGGGCGGGCTGTCGGCACTGCAGATCGGCCCGCACGCGACGCTGGCACCGCTGCACGAGCGCCATCTCACGCTCAACGTCACGCTGCCGCTGGTGCTCAGCGGCAGCCTGCTGCTGCTGGGCGGCTTCATGTGCGTGCTGGGCTGGCTCAACCGGCGCCACAGCCACTTGGCTTACTTCGGCGTGCTGGCAGTGGGCTCGGCGCTGCTGACTGCGCGGCTGGGCTGGCGTGACCTGCCCTTTACTGGATTCCAGACCGAGGTGGTGCTGGCCTCGCTCATGCCCGTGGTGACGCTAGCGGCGGTGCAGTTCCTGCTGCGCCGCGCCGGCCACCGCGTGCCGGGCGCGGGGCTGGTGCTGCTGCTGCAGTGCATGCTGGTGCCCGCGAGCCTGCTGCTGGGCGGTCCGGCGCGCGTGCACCTGCTGGCCAACGCCTGGGCCACGCTGCTGACGCTGGAGGTACTCGTGGCGCTGGCGCGGTTCCTGCGCCGTGCCTGGCGTCGGCGCGGACCGCACGGCTGGGTGGTGGGCATGCTGATCGCGGGCGCCGCCGCGCTGGTACTGGTGCAATTGCTGGCGCTGCGGGAGCCGCCGGGCTCGACCGTGCTGGCGCTGGTGCATCTGTCGCTGCCGCTGACCTTCATCGGCATGGGCTTGCGCCTGGTGCAGCTGCACGGGCGCGCGCTGCAGGACGCCGAGGCCGACCGCCGCGTGCTGGAAGCACGCATCCGCGAGGCCACCGAGGAGATCGAACGCAACTTCGCGCAGCTCACCGAGCTGCGCATCGAACAGGTCACCGAGCGTGAGCGCAAGCGCATTGCCGCCGACCTGCACGACGACCTGGGCGCCAAGCTGCTGACCATCGTGCACACCAGCGACAACGAGCGCATCTCCACGCTGGCGCGCGAAGCGCTGGAGGAAATGCGCTTGTCGGTGCGCGGCCTCACCGGCCGGCCCGTGCGGCTCATCGACGCGCTGGGCGACTGGCGCGCCGAGGCCATGAGCCGCCTGGCGCAGACCGGGATCGAGGCGCGCTGGGTGGCGCCGACCGAGGACATGCCGCAGACACTGTCGGCGCGCGCCTACGTGCAGACCACGCGCATCCTGCGCGAGGCGGTCAACAACATCATCAAGCACAGCGGCGCCACGCACTGCACCGTGACCTGCCAGATCGAAGGCGGCGATTTCCAGCTCGCCATTCAGGACAACGGGCGCGGCATCCCGATGGAGCTTGACGGCCGGCTCGACCGCGGCCACGGCATGTCCAGCATGAAGCACCGCGCCAAGCAGCTGCAGGGCCAGTGCCTGGTGGAATCCGGTCCTGGCTACGGCACCGTCATTCGCCTCACGCTGCCGTTGGAGCGCCATGCCGTGGCGGTTTGAAAACAAGCACGCGTCATCCCTCCAGACGCGGGCCCCTGGGCAAGTGGGCCCAAACAGGCCCGCTGTTACCATGAACTACACACAACCCGTGACTTCAGTGGAGGCCCTGTGAAGAACATCCTGCTCCTCGAAGACCTGCCGCAGATCCGCACCTGGCTCAAAAGTCTCGTGATGGAGGTGTTCCCCAATGCAGAGATCTCTGAAAGTGCACGCGTGCACGATGCACTGGGGTTGGTTTCAGCGCTGCGCTTCGACCTTGCGCTGGTCGATCTGGGGCTGCCCGACGGCTCCGGCGTGGACGTGGTGACGGCGCTGCGCGAACAGCAGCCCGAGGCGCAGTCGGTGGTGGTAACGATCCACGACGACGACGAGCACCTCTTCCCCGCGCTGCAGGCCGGTGCCTATGGGTACATCCTCAAGGAACAGCCGCGCGAGCTCATCACCGAGCAGCTGCAGCGCATCAGCCAGGGCGAACCGCCACTGTCGCCCTCCATCGCGCGGCGCGTCATTGCCTACTTTGCCGCGCAGGCCAAGCCGCAAGCGCCGCTGATGCCGCATGTGCAGCTCACCGAACGCGAAAGCGAAGTGCTGCTGCGCGTGGCCAAGGGCTTCACCCTGCCCGAGATCGGCGTGCAGCTCAATTTGTCGCGGCACACTATCGCGGACTACGTGAAACAGATTTACAGGAAGCTGAACGTCAGTTCCCGGGCCGAGGCTGCGCTGGAGGCACAGCGGCTAGGACTGTTCGGCCGGAGCCGATGATCAAAAGAACCCTTCCCGCCTTCCACGCAAGCGGCGCACAAGCGCCGCTTTTTCATGTCCGCAACCCGCGCGGAGGCCGCCCGTGATCGGCCGCCTGCAGGGACAGCTCGTCGAGAAGTCGCCGCCGCTGGTGATGCTCGACGTCGGCGGCGTCGGCTACGAGGTGGACGTGCCAATGAGCACCTTCTACCAACTGCCCGCGCTGGGCGAGCGCGTCACGCTGTTAACGCACTTGGTGGTGCGCGAGGACGCGCATCAACTCTTCGGCTTTCTCACGGTGGAGGAGCGCGCGACCTTCCGCCAGCTCATCCGCATCAGCGGCGTCGGCCCGCGCATGGCGCTGTCGCTGCTCTCGGGCTTGAGCGTGGCCGAGCTGGCTCAGGCGGTGAGTCAGCAGCAGAGCGGGCGGCTGGTGAAGGTACCAGGCATCGGCAAGAAGACCGCGGAGCGGCTGCTGCTGGAGCTCAAGGGCAAGCTCGGCCCCGATCTGGGCCAGCCGGTCACGGTGGCCAACGACGCGCAAGCCGACATCGTGCAGGCGCTCATCGCGCTGGGCTACGCCGAGCGCGACGCCAGCGCCGCGCTCAAGGCCCTGCCGGCCGACGTCGGCGTGAGCGAGGGCATCAAGCTCGCGCTGCGGGCGCTGTCGCGCTGAGGCGCGCCGCGCCTCATTGCTTGTGATCGTGTCCGTGCATGTGCGCGGGCATTGACGCCGCGGCACTCGGGCCACGGTTGCCCACCACCAGCTCGGTCTTCACCTCGCCGGATTTTTCGAAGCGCAGCACCAGCGGCAGCCGCTCACCCGTGCGCAGCGGCGCCTTCAGGCCCATGAGCATGAGGTGCAGGCCGCCGGGTGCCAGTTCCACCGTGGTGCCCGCGGGCAGCTCGATGGCGTCCACCTGGCGCATGCGCATCACGTCGCCGGACATCTGCATGCTGTGCAACTCCACCCGCTCGGCCGCGGACGTACTGGCGCCCAGCAGCCGGTCGGCCGTGCCACCCGTGTTCTGCAAGCGCAAATAGGCCCCGCCCACGGGCTGGCCGCCCACGGTGGGCCGAGCCCAGGCATCGCGAGCCTGGACGGTGCCCGGTTGGGCCCAGGCGGCGGAATTCAACAGCAGCGCGGCAGCCAGCAGGCCTTGGCGCAGGGTCGGGAGCTTCATGGCGAGATCTCGCTTCAATGGTGATCGTGGCCGCCGGACGGCATGGCCGACTCCACGGCGACGTGAGCCGACGCCGGAGCGACGGCCAGCAGCACTGCAGTCGCCGTAACAGGCCGGAGGAAGAGGCGGTTCATGGGCAGTCTCAACCTCGGAGCAGCCGCCCCGGCAAGGGCGCAGGACTTGAGCGGCGGCATCTTAGCCAGCCCCGGAGGGCGGCCGATAATGGCTGTATGAGCATACAGACGGACGAATTCGCGGGCGCCCCCTCGCGCCGCGTCGTCAGCGCCGCCCCGGGCACGCCCAACGAGGAGGCCTTCGAGAAAGCGCTGCGGCCCAAGGGGCTGCGCGAGTACGTGGGCCAGGCCAAGGCGCGCGAGCAGCTGGAGATCTTCATCGGCGCGGCACGCAAACGGCGCGAGGCGCTGGACCACGTGCTGCTGTTCGGCCCACCGGGGCTGGGCAAGACCACGCTGTCGCACATCATTGCCGCGGAGTTGGGCGTCAATCTGCGCCAGACCTCCGGCCCGGTGCTGGAAAAACCCAAGGACTTAGCGGCCATCCTGACCAGTCTGGAACGGCACGACGTGCTGTTCATTGACGAGATCCACCGCCTCTCGCCGGTGGTGGAGGAGATCCTCTACCCCGCGCTGGAGGACTACCAGATCGACATCATGATCGGCGAGGGCCCGGCGGCACGCTCGATCAAGCTGGATCTGCAGCCCTTCACGCTCGTGGGCGCCACCACCCGCGCAGGCATGCTCACCAACCCGCTGCGGGACCGCTTCGGCATCGTGGCGCGGCTGGAGTTCTACACGCCACAGGAGCTGGCGCGCATCGTCACGCGCTCGGCCGGGCTGCTGGAGGCGCCCATCGACGCTGAGGGAGCGATGGAGATCGCACGACGCTCGCGCGGCACGCCGCGCATCGCCAACCGGTTGCTGCGCCGCGTGCGCGACTACGCCGACGTCAAGGGCGACGGCAGCATCGGCGGCGCGATCGCCTCGGCCGCGCTGGCCATGCTCGACGTGGACCCCCAGGGCTTCGACCTCATGGACCGCAAGCTGCTGGAGGCGGTGGTGCACCGCTTCGACGGCGGCCCGGTGGGCCTGGACAACGTGGCCGCGGCCATCGGCGAGGAGCCCGGCACCATCGAGGACGTGATCGAGCCCTACCTGATCCAGCAGGGCTACCTGCAGCGTACCCCGCGCGGGCGCATCGCCACGCTGGCGGCCTACCGGCACCTGGGCGTGGCGCCCAAGGCCGGCGCCGGAGACCTGTTCGAGAGTTGAGCCGCGGTGCCGAGGACTGGTGGACCCGGCCGGGCTACAGCATGTCCTCCACCACCAGGCGGTGGTAGCGTTCGGCCAGGCGCGCTCCATGACGATGCGCCACCTCGCCCACCCGCAGCGCCTGCTCGTCTTCGGGCGCGAACACGATCAGCCAGCCGCAGCCCTCGCGTGCCAGTTCGCAGTAGCGGCGCATGAGCACGATCTCGTGGCCGAACTCGGCCGTACCGGAAACGCCTTCGAGGAGCTCGCGCATCTCGCGGCCCTCCTCTTCACCGGTGTAGAACAGGATGTCCTCTGGCCCGAAACCCAGCGCGCGCAGATCGCGCGCGGCCTGCTGTGCCGCCGCGTCATCGGGAAAGGCAATCACCACATGCCCCACGGGCTTGAAGGCTCCAAAGGACACGGGCACTTGTGTCTTGGTCATTCGCTGAACCGCCATAGCCGACCTCCGCTGCGTGTGTGGACGGTGGCTGCGGACAGCCACCGCAGCGGGTAGCCTGCAGCGTCGCAGCCGCACCCGGGGCGAGAGCAAGACAAATGCCCGCCGAGGCGGCGGGCATAGCGGGCTTTCTGGGCTCCGGCTAGCGGGTGCGGCCGCAATCAAAGCCCGACGAAAGAAAAGGCTCGGCTCAGGCGTCCACCTTGCGCCGACGCTGCTGCCAGGCCAGCAGTTCGCCCACGAAGCCGCGGCGGAAGGCCACCACGCACACCACGAAGATGACGCCGATGATCACCGTCACCCACGAGCCCACGCGGTCGGCGAGGAAGTTCTGCAGCCCGATGATGGTGAAGGAGCCCAGCACCGGACCGGCAAAGGTGCCCATGCCGCCCAGCAGCGTCATCAGCACCACCTCGCCCGAGAGCGACCAGTGCACGTCCGACAGCGTGGCAAAGCCCAGCACCAGCGTCTTGAGCGCGCCGGCCAGGCCGGCGATGGCGGTGGAGAGCACGAAGGCCAGCAGCTTGTACTTGTCCACGTCGTAGCCCAATGAGACGGCGCGCGGCTCGTTCTCCCGGATGGCCTTGAGCACCTGCCCGTAGGGCGAGTGCACGATGCGGATCACGCCCAGGTACACGGCCACGAAGACGGCCAGCACCACGAAGTACATCGCCACGTCGTCGGCCAGCGGAATGAAGCCCAGCAGGTGCCCGCGCGGCACGCCCTGCAGCCCGTCCTCGCCGCCGGTGAACGGCGCCTGCAGGCACACGAAGTACACCATCTGCGCCATGGCCAGCGTGATCATGGCGAAGTAGATCCCCTGGCGCCGGATGGCGATGAGCCCAACCAGCAGGCCGATGAGCGCCGCGATGACGGTGCCCGCCACCACGCCCAGCTCCGGCGACCAGCCCGCGCTGCGCACCAGCCAGCCCGTGGCGTAGGCAGCCGAGCCCATGAAGGCCGCGTGCCCGAAGGACAGCAGTCCCGTGAAGCCCAGCAGCAGGTTGAAGGCGCAGGCAAAGATGGCAAAGCACAGCGCCTTCATCATGAACACCGGGTACAGCCCGATGAACGGCGCGGCCACCAACACCGCCAGCACGACAAGCCACAGCAGCCGGGAACGCCGCTCCAGGGTCACAGCAGAAGAGGCGGTGCTCATCATTTCTCCTTGCCGAACAGGCCGGCGGGCCGCAGCACCAGCACGATGGCCATGATCACGAACACCACGATGCTGGAAGCTTCGGGATAGAAGACCTTGGTCAGGCCCTCCACCAGACCCAGCATCAGCCCGGTGAGGATCGAGCCCAGGATCGAGCCCATGCCGCCGATAACCACCACCGCGAACACGACGATGATCAGGTTGCTGCCCATCAACGGCGTGACCTGAATCACCGGCGCGGCCAGCACGCCCGCCAGTGCCGCCAGCCCGGCGCCGGCGGCATAGGTGAGCATCACCATCACCGGCACGTTGATGCCGAAGGCCTGCACCAGCGCCGGGTTCTCGGTACCTGCACGCAGCGTCGCCCCGAGCGGCGTCTTCTCGATCAGGAACCAAGTACCCAGGCACACCACCAGCGAGGCGCCGATGACCCAGGCGCGGTAGTTGGGCAGGACCATGAAGCCCAGGTTGGTGGCACCCTGCAGCAGCTCGGGCACCGGGTACTGCTGGCCCGAGACACCGAACTGCTCACGGAACACCCCTTCGGCAATGAGCGCCAGCCCGAAGGTCAGCAGCAGCCCGTAGAGCGGATCGAGCTTGTAGAGTTGCTTGAGCAACGTGCGCTCGATCACCACACCCAGCGCACCAACCACCAGTGGCGCCAGCAGCAGCGCGAACCAGTAGTTGAGCCCGAAGTACTCCAGCCCCAGCCACGCCACGTAGGCGCCGATCATGTACAGCGCGCCGTGCGCGAAGTTCACGATGCCCAGCAGGCCGAAGATCACGGCCAGGCCGAGGCTGAGCATGGCGTAGAAGGAGCCGTTGACCAGGCCCAGCATGAGCTGGCCCAGGAAGGCCTGGTGCGGTATGCCGAAGATGTCCACGTGGTCCAGTCCGTTGTGGAATGCGGTTGCGACGCGCCGTCCTCAGCCTTTGCCCTGGACGGGGCGCGTCGCGCTGGAGCTCAGGGCGTCACTGCTTCCACAGCGCGCACTTGCTCTCGGCCTTGGTCGTGAAGGCCGCATCGCCCTTGATGGTCTCCACGACGTTGTAGTAGTCCCAGGGCTCGGTGGACTGCGCCGGCGTCTTGACCTGCATGAGGTACATGTCGTGCACCATGCGGCCGTCATCGCGCACGTAGCCGTTCTTGGCAAAGACGTCGTTGACCTTGGTCTTCTTGAGCTGGGCCATCACCTTGTCGCCGTCATCGGTGCCGATGGCCTTGACCGCCTGCAGGTAGTTCAGCGCCACCGAGTAGTCGGCGGCCTGCAGCGACGAGGGCATGCGCTTGACCTTGTCGAAGAACTTGCGGCCCCAGGCACGGCTTTCGGCGTCGCGGTTCCAGTACCAGCTGTCGGTGAGGTACATGCCCTGCGTGTTCTTCAGGCCCAGCGAGTGCACGTCGTTGATGAACATCAGCAGCCCGGCGAGCTTCATCGACTTGGTGACACCGAACTCGTTGGCCGCCTTGATGGCGTTGATGGTGTCGCCGCCGGCATTGGCCAGGCCCAGGATCTGCGCCTTGCTCGACTGCGCCTGCAGCAGGAAGCTGGAGAAGTCGCTGGCCGAGAGCGGGTGCTTGACCGACCCGGCCACGCTGCCGCCCGAGGCCTTGACGACGTTGGCGGTGTCGTTCTGCAGCGACTGGCCGAAGGCGTAATCGGCGGTGAGGAAGTACCAGCTCTTGCCGCCGGCGCGCACCACCGCGCCGCCGGTACCCTTGGCCAGGGCCACCGTGTCATAGGCCCAGTGGATCGTGTAGGGCGAGCACTGCTCGTTGGTCAGCGCCGAGGTACCCGCGCCCACGGCGATGAAGGGCTTCTTCTTCTCGGCCGCCACCTTGGCCATGGCCAGGCTGGTGCCGGAGTTGGTGCCGCCGATGAGCATGTCCATGCCCTGCGTGTCGAACCATTCGCGCGCCTTGGCGGCGGCAACGTCGGCCTTGTTCTGGTGGTCGGCGGTGAGCAGCTCGATCTTCTTGCCGTTGACGTTGCCGCCCATGTCGGCAATGGCCATGCGGATGGCCTCGGCGCCGCCCTGGCCGTCGATGTCGGAATACAGGCCGCCCATGTCGGTGATGAAGCCGATGCGGATCACGTCGCCCGAGAACTGGGCATGTGCCGTGCCGATGGATGCAAACGCAACGGCACAGCCGGCAGCGAGGGTCTTGAGTTCCATTTCAGGTCTCCTGTGGGGGGGTACTTCAGATCTTCAAACGCCCAGGTACTCCCGCAGCTTCTGGCTGTGCTGCGGCAGCTGGGCCTGGGTAAATTCCTCGATCACGCGACCGTGCTCCATCACGAGGAATCGGTCCGCCAGCGGGGCGGCGAAGCGGAAGTTCTGCTCCACCATCACGATGGTGTAGCCCTGGCGGCGCAGCGCCAGCACCATCTCGGCCAGCTTCTGCACGATCACCGGCGCCAGGCCCTCGGAGATTTCGTCGAGCAGCAGCAGCCGTGCACCGGTGCGCAGGATGCGCGCCACCGCCAGCATCTGCTGCTCGCCGCCCGACAGCCGCGTGCCCTGGCTCGAAGCACGCTCGCGCAGGTTGGGGAACATGGTGTAGATCTGCTCCACGCTCATGCCGCCCTTGGCCAGCACGGGCGGCAGCATCAGGTTCTCCTGGGTGGAGAGGCTGGAGAAGATGCCGCGCTCCTCGGGGCAGTAGCCCACGCCCAGCCGCGCGATACGGTGCGTGGGCAAGGAAATGCTCTCGGTGCCGTGGACCTTGATCGAGCCCTTGCGGCTGCCCGTGAGGCCCATGATGGCGCGCAGCGTGGTGGTGCGCCCGGCGCCGTTGCGCCCCAGCAGCGTCACCACTTCGCCCTCGTCGACCGTGAAGTCCACGCCGTGCAGCACGTGCGACTCGCCGTACCAGGCGTGCAGGTCGCGCAGCTCCAAGAAGCGCCGGCGCGTGCCACCGGGCGCGGTGGCGGCCACAGGGGCCGTGGTGGCGGGCTGCATGCCCGCGGGCGGCGGCGGGGTGACCACGTCGGTGCGTTCCATCAGTGCGCTCCCTGCAGTTCGACGTTGGCGCTGCCCATGTAGGCCTCCACCACCGCCGGGTTGGCCGAGACCTGCGCGTACGGCCCCTCGGCCAGCACGGCACCGCGCTGCAGCACCGTGATGGTGTCGGCGATGCTGGAGACCACGCTCATGTTGTGCTCCACCATCAGCACCGTGCGGTCGGCAGCCACCTTCTTGATGAGCTGTCGGATGCGGTCCACGTCCTCGATGCCCATGCCCTGCGTGGGCTCGTCCAGCAGCATCAGCCGCGGCTCCATCGCCAGCGTGGTGGCGATCTCCAGCGAGCGCTTGCGCCCGTAGCTCAGCTCCACCGCCGGCAGCTCGGCATAGCGCTGCAGGTCCACCGCGTGCAGCAGCTCCATCGCGCGCTCGTTGAGCACATTGAGCGAGCGCTCGGAGCGCCAGAACTGGAACGAAGGCCCCAGCTTCCTGCGCTGCAGCGCCACGCGCACGTTCTCCAGCACCGTGAGGTGCGGGAACACGGCCGAGATCTGGAAGGAGCGGATCACGCCGCGGCGTGCCACCTGCGCCGGCGCCTCGCGGGTGATGTCCTCGCCCTCGAAGAAAATGCGGCCCGAGCTGGGCTGCAGGAACTTGGTGAGCAGGTTGAAACAGGTGGTCTTGCCTGCGCCATTGGGGCCGATCAGCGCGTGGATCGTGCCGCGACGCACGCGCAGGTTGACCTTGTTGACCGCGACAAAGCCCTTGAACTCACGGGTGAGGTCCTGGGTTTCCAGGATGTATTCGCCGCTCATGCGCCGACTCCTTGCTTGTCGATGTCCGGGCGAGCCGGCGGCACCGAGCCACCCAGCCGCTGCGTGAGCTCGCGCGCCGTGCCCAGCACCACTTCCAGGTGCCGAGCACTGGCATCGGTGCCGAGCATGCTCTTGTTGATGCACACGCCCACGCCGGCCACGGCCTGGCCCGAGGCGTCGAACACCGCCGCGCCCATGCAGTACACGCCCTCGCGCACGCCTTCGTCGTCGATGCTGTAGCCGCGCTCGCGCGTGGCACGCAGCTCGCGCTTGAGCGCCGCGCGCGTGAGCGGCCCCTTGCCCGACATGCGCGGCAGCGGGTCCGCCGTGAAGAGCTGCGCCAGCCGCTCCGGGCTCTGGTGCGCCAGCATCGCCTTGCCCGTGGCGGCCAGATGCGCCGGCAACCTCATGCCCACGTTGAAGGCCAGCCCCAGCGGACGCCGTCCGGGACGCGCCGCCACGTACACCACCTCGGTGCCGTCGAGCACCGAGAGGATGATGGTCTCGTCGTGCGCGCCGCCGGCCGCGGCTTTCCACAGCGCGTTGAACTCGTCCGTCACCTGCGTCCCGGCCACGAAGGCCTCGGCCAGCCCCATCACGCGGGCACCGATGAGGAAGGCACCGTCGGGCTGGCGGCGCAGGTAACCGAAGTTCAGCAGCGTGTTGCACAGCCCATGCACGCTGCTCTTGGGATAGCCCAGCTCCGCCGCCAGCCGCGCCAGTGTCAACGGCGTGCGCGACTGCGCGATGCGTTCCAGCAACGTGAGTGCCCGTGCAACGGCCGGCACCAGTGGCGCATGCGGCAACGCTGCGTCACCCGAGCCCAAAGCCGCGGGACGAGCGGCGGCACGGCGCGCGCGGTTGGCGATGACGGCGGGGTTGTTCAACTGGCTGAATGCAATTCAATAGACGGAACCGGATGGTCCGCACTCGCTGCTCACCTGTCATCAACGTCAGCACCAAACCGCGGGAATGTCCTGTTGGGGGAAACCCTGTCAAAAACCTGGGGGCATATGTGATGCTTTCCACACCCGGCGGTGCAGTGCACTTCCACGTTGCGTGCGAAATCACACTGAAGAGGGAAGCGAGTTCCCCCATCAAGGTGATGGCAAGTGCGCACGGACTGCGGTGGTCTGCCGCAAGTCAGTCGCTACGGGGCGCCACGTGGTGCGGCGCGCAAGCTTCAGCGGCTCCAGCAATCCGACGGCGTGCGCACCGCGCTGCCGTGGCGCACCGTGACCGCCAGCGTGGTGCAGCCGGTGTCGCCGGCCTGGCTACGGCCCGCCACGGCGACGGCCGTGACGGCATAGCCGGCGGCGCCGGCATCGGACAGCGTGAGGGTGTAGTAGCCGTCCGCGCTGGCATCGCTCAGACCCAGCCCCTGCGGCGGTGGCGCGGCCAGCTCCGCCGCGTAGCCGGGATGGGCGCCGCGCCAGCGCTCCTGCGCCTGCTCCACCTGCATCAGCGCCACCACCGCATCGGTGCGGCGGCTCTTGCGCACCTGCGCCATGTAGGAGGGATAGGCCATGGCGGCCACCACCGCGGCGATGGCCAGGGCCACCATGGCCTCCACCAGCGTGAAGCCCGCGCCGGCGGGTCCTTGGGTTGCGTTTGCGTGCGCCATCACCGCAGTGTGTGCGCGCGATCGACGCGACGGCTATGGCACGAGGCCTGCGGACCCCCAGGCGTGCGTCAGTAGAACTTCGGGTGAGCCTGGCTCACAGCGGTGCAGACGTTGCGCCCCCGACCCGGAGCCCACCGCCGCGGGCCGCGGCGGTGGCCGTGGCGCTCAGGACAGCTCGTCCAGCGCCGGACGCGCCAGGTGCGCGTCGTCACTCCAGCCCACGAGCATGAAGCCCTGCGGCGTGTGCAGCAGGCGGTTGAGCGTGGCATTGCCGACCTGCCAGGTGCGCGGCGCCTGCAGCTCCAGCCGCGTGGCGGCACGGTAGAGGCAATCGAGCACGCCACCATGCGAGACCAGCGCGATCGACTGCCCCGGGTGGCGTGCCGCCAGCCGTGCCGCCGAGGTCACGCAGCGCTCGTAGAACTCGCGCAGCGTTTCCCCGCCCTCGGGGCCGAAGTCGGGATCGCGCCGCCGCCAGCGCAGGCTTTCCTCGGGCCAGCGCTGCTCGATCTCGTCGAAGCGCAATCCCTCGAAGCGGCCGAACAGCCGCTCGCGCAGCCCCGGCTCGGGCTGCACCGGCAGCCCGACGGCCTGCGCGAAGGGCGTGGCGGTTTCGACGGCCCGCCCCAGGTCGCTGGCATAGACGGCGTGCAGCGGCTCGTCGGCCAGCGCCTGCGCCAGGCACTGGGCCTGCCAGCGCCCGTTGGCGTTGAGCGGGATGTCGGTATGGCCCTGGATACGCGTATCGGCGTTCCAGTCGGTTTCGCCGTGGCGGATGGCAATGATGCGGGTAGGTTCCAGGAGAGTTTCCTTTGCAGCGCGGGCTGCGCGGCGGCGCTCAGGGCTGCGCCAGCAGCCGGCGGTTGAGGGTGTAGGTGCCGCTGAAACGGGCTTCGGCCAGCACGTGGGCGGCCAGCGCCGCGCGCGCCTGCGCGCCGGTGAAGGCGCCTTCCACCGACAGCCGCGGCACCGACAGTGCATAGAGGGTGAACACGTAATGGTGCACCAGCGCGTCGTTGAAGGGCGGGAAGGGGCCGTCATAGCCGAAATAGTTGCCGGCCATTTGCGCGTCGCCCGCGAACCAGCCGGTGTAGTCGTTCAGTCCCTGGCGCGCGCCGTGCGGCGCCGCCGGCCCGGGCTTGCCGCGGGCGGTGAAACCCTGGCTGAACTGGCCTTCACCGATTGCGGTGAGCGTGGGCGGTAGGTCCACCAGCACCCAGTGGAAGAAGTCCACGCGCGGCAGCTCGGCGGGCACTTCGCGATCGGGCTGGTTGACGTCGTCGCCGCGGCTGGGCACGTCCGGATCGTGGCAGATCAGCGCCAGCGAGCAGGTGCCCGCGGGCACGTCGCTCCAGGCCAGGTGCGGGTTGAGGTTGCCGGCAAAGCCGACGCCCTCGCTGTCGATGCGCCCGGCGGCGTAGCGCTCGGGAATGCGCGCGCCGTCGGTCCAGCTGTCGCTCCAGAGTTTCATGACGCTTCTCCTCGTTTTTCGATGCAGGGGGGAACATGCAGGCACCACGCGCCCAGCGACCCCGAGCCGGCCCGCAGGACGTCCGCGGCCACGCGCCAGGCTGCCGCCGGTGCGGGCCCGGCGCAGCGCGGCTGCCGGGGCTACACGCCCCAGACGATCGGGTAACCCGCCGCCTGGGCGCGCTTCATCATTTCCACCAGCGGCCACACGCGCTGGCGCAGGCTGACGGTCTCGCGCGGGGGCAGTTGCTGTCCTTCGGCCGCGGCCTCCGCCTCGGCCTGCGCGCGCGCGGCCTCCTCCGCCGCAACGGCCTGCTCCAGCAGCTGGCGCAGCCGGGGCATGTCCTCCACCTCGAAGATGCCCTGGGCAGCGGGTTCGCGGCCCATGATCCGCAGCAGATGGTCCCCGTTGACGCCCAGCATCACCACGTCGCCCGTCGCCTTGGACTTGAACTTGTAGATCATCGCTTGGCCATGTAGTCGCGGTTGAAGGGATAGCCGGATTGTGCGCCGCGCATTGACCCGGCGCAGACGTCGCCGCTGGGCCGGCTGGCCAGCATCTGGTGCAGCGACAACCAGCCCTGCTCGAAGCTCGCCGCGCTGCCGGCCAGGTACAGCCGGTAGGCGCGCACCACGCGCTCGCCGGCCAACTGCTCCGCCTGCCCGCGCCGTGCCTCCAGCGCGTCGGACCAGGCCCACAGCGTGCGCGCGTAGTGCGGGCGCAGGTTCTCGGTATCCACCATCTCCAGCCCCGCGTCGGCCATCTCGCGCAGCACGTGCGACACGTGCAGCAGCTCGCCGCCAGGGAAGATGTAGCGGCCGATGAAGTCGCCGATGCCCGCGCCGAGCTGGCGGTTGCGCGTGCCGCCGGCGGTGATGCCATGGTTCATCAGCAGCCCGCCGGGCTTGAGCAGGCGCTGGATCTTGGCGAAGTACACGGGCAGGTTGGCGCGCCCCACGTGCTCGAACATGCCCACCGAGGCGATCTTGTCGAAGGGCTCGTCCTCCGGCAGCGCGCGGTAGTCCAGCAGTTCCATGCGCACGCGCCCGCGCAGCCCGCGCTCCTCGATCAGCCGGTTGACGTGCGCGTGCTGGTTCTTCGACAGCGTGATGCCGTGGGCGCGCACGCCGTAGTGCTCGGCCGCCCAGAGCAGCAAGCCGCCCCAGCCTGCGCCGATGTCCAGGAAGCGCTCGCCCTCGCGCAGCATGAGCTTGCGGCAGATGTGGTCGAGCTTGGCCTCCTGCGCCTGCGCCAGCGTCATGCCGTCGTCGCGGAAGTAGGCGCAGGAGTAAACCCGGCGCGGGTCCAGCCACAGCGCGTAGAAGTCGTCCGAGACGTCGTAGTGGAACTGCACCTGGCGCGCGTCAGCCGCGGGCGTGTGGCGCGACGCCAGCGCCCGGCCCGCATCCAGCAGTTCACGCCAGGCGTGCAGCGGTGAGCGCGACTTGCGCCGCGTGGGATCGCCGCCGATGAGCTGCACCGCCAGCTGCATCACGTCGCGCGGCGCGCCGCCGATGTCCAGGCGGCGCTCGACGTAGTCCTCCGCCACGCGCCCGATCTGGCCTGTGGCCAGGTCGGCCAGCGTGCGCAGGTCCTGCAGCACCAGCGTCACGGCCGCCTGCAGCGGACCCAGCCGCCGCCCGCCGGGCAAGGTCACAGCCAGCGGTGGCTCCAACGCGGAAATCTTGCGTTCAACCAGGGCTTCGATCGTCGTCATGGCGCGCAGAGGAAATTCGTGGAGGGTGAATTCCATCCTGGGAGAAAGCGCCGGGCGCTGCAATGTGCACGCCATGCCATACCACCCGCGCACGGGTGAAACGAGCCCGCCCCCGTTGGGGCCGGACCACAGTGCTCATCCTCGCAAACCCCGGGGGTGCCGGCCGCGCCGGCGGCCGGCCGCCTCAGCCGATGAGCCGCTGTTGCAGCAGCTCCGGCTCCAGCGCCGGGGCCCACAGGTAACCCTGCCCCTCGTGGCAACCCGCGCGCGCCAGGAACTCGCGCTGCGCCTCGGTCTCCACGCCCTCGGCGATGACGTTGAGCTCCAGTGCCCGCGCCATCTGCACGATGGCGCGCACGATGGCGGCATCGCTCTCGTCGCCGGGCAGCCCGCGCACGAAGCCGCGGTCGATCTTGAGCTTGTCGATGGGAAAGCGCTTCAGGTAGGCCAGGCTGGAATAGCCGGTGCCGAAGTCGTCCACCGCCAGCCGCACGCCCAGCGCAGCCAGCGCCTGCAGCCGCGACAGCGTCTCCTCCGCGTCATGCAGCAGGATGCTCTCGGTGAGTTCCAGCGCCAGCAGCCGCGGCGGCAGCGACGCCGCCTCCAGCGCCGCCTGCACCTGGTCCACGAAATAAGGTTGCTGGAACTGCAGCGCCGAGACGTTGACCGCCACGGGCACCTCCCAGCCCTGGCTCAGCCAGTGGGCCGCCTGGCTCACCGCCTGCGTCAGCACCCACTCGCCGATAGCCACGATGAAGCCGCTGGTCTCGGCCACGGGGATGAACTCGGTGGGCGGGATGTCGCAGCCTCGCTCGGGGTCGTGCCAGCGGATGAGCGCTTCCACGCCCATGAGCCGCCCGCTGTCCAGGTCGTGCTGCGGCTGGTAGGCCAGGCGAAAGCGCTTGCTCGCCAGCGCCAGCCGCATGGCGTGGTCCAGACGGATGCGCGAGCGCGCATCCAGCGGCTGCTGCACCGGCAGGTGCAGTCGGTAGCCCGCGCGGCCTCCGGCCTTGGTGCGCTGCATGGCGTTCTCGGCATGGCGCAGCAGGTCGTCGGCGCAGGCACCGTCGATGGGATGCACGGCAATGCCGATGCTGCAGGTGAGCGTGAACTCCGAACTGTCGAGCGTGAGCGGCCGCGCCACCGCCTCCAGCGCGCGGGCCGCGGCCAGCTCCGCGCCGTGCCTGTCGCAGCCGCGCACCAGCAGCGCGAACTGGTCACCGCCCAGCCGCGCCACCACGTCGCCCTCGGGCACGCACTGCTGCAGCCGGTCGCGCATCTCGCACAGCACGCGGTCGCCGCCCTGGTGGCCCAGGCTGTCGTTGACGTGCTTGAAGTGGTCCAGGTCCAGCACCAGCACGGCGAAGTGCTCGCCGCCGGGCAGCGCATCGGCGGCGGCGCGCGCCACCGCGTCAGCGAACTGGGCGCGGTTGGCCAGCCCGGTGAGCGCGTCGGTGCTGGCCAGGCGCTCGATGCGCTGGTCGGCGGCGATGCGCTCGCTCAGGTCACGGAAGGAATACACCCGCCCGATGGGGCGGCCGTTGACCCACTGCGGCAGCGTCACGCGCTCAATCACCTGGCCCGAGCGCAGCCGCAACAGGTCGCTGGCCTGCATCAGTACCGCCTCGCGCACCGCGTCCAGCCGCTGCTGGTAGCGCACCGGATCGATGACGCTGCGGCGCATCCAGTCGTAGACGGCGGCGTCGTTGCCGTCGTGCAGCAGCGTCTCGGGCAGCGCCCAGATCTGCGCGAAGCGGCGGTTGAAGCTGCGGATGCGCCCGGCCAGGTCGGTGACGAGGATGCCGTCGGCGGTGGACTCCAGCGTGGCGCGCAGCTGCGCTAGCAGTTGCTCGCGCTCCTGCTCGGCCTGGCGCTGCGCGCTGTGGTCCTGCAGCGCCACCATGTACAGCCGCGGCGGCAGCGGGCGGATGCGCCGCGTGAGGTAGAGCGTGGTGCCATCGGCGCGCTGCAGCAGCGTCTGCGAGCACAGTTCGGTGGCGGACGCCGGCGGCTCGGCGGCAGCCTCGACCCAGAAGGCGAAGTCCTCCGGCGTGGGCAGCAGCGTGCCGGCGCCGGCGCCCAGCACCTGCGCGCGCTGCAGCCCCAGCAGCTGCAGCGCCGCCTCGTTGACGGCGCACACCCGCTGCGTGTCGGCCTGCACCAGCCACACCGCCTCGTTGAGGTTTTCGATCAGCAGCGTCCAGGCCGCCAGCAGGCCCACGCTCTCGTCTTCCTCGCCGGCGGCGCCGGCCAGCAGCGCCAGCGCCTCGGCCGCCGTCCGCTGCGAGGCCACGGCCGGCACCTGGGCCGGCGCGTCAGGCGCCGCGGCCACGCCCGGCCTGCCCGGAGCGGCCACGTCCCGGGTCGGGCTGCACGGCAGCGGACCGCGTGCCTTCATGCACGCCACTCCGGCACCAGCGGCGCCGGGCCCGCATCGAAGAACTAGGCCACGCGCTGGTGCGGACAGAGGTACTGCTGCACCTCGCGCGGCAGCAGCGCCGGCTTGAGGCTGCGCCGGATGCCCAGCCCCGGCGCATGCTCCAGGTCCAGCACCGTCGCCTCGTCGCGCGGCACGCTCGGGTCGAACACCAGCACCCGCGGCTTGAGCGGGCGCGCGGCGTTGACGCCGCTCACCAGCGCGTAGCGCTCGTCGGTGAGCTGCACTACCGAGCCCGGCGGGTACACGCCCATCATGCGCACGAAGGCGCTCACCAGCATTTGGTCGTACTTGGTCTGGCCTTGCGTGTACAGCAGCGACAGCGCCTCGTGCGGTGTGAGCGCATTGGCCGGCAGCGGCGGGTTGCACAGGTTGTCGTAGCGGTTGACGAGACCGACGATGCGCGCGGCCTGGGTCAGCCGCGCCAGCTCCAGCTGCTGCGGGAAACCGCTGCCGTCGGCCAGCTCGTGGTGCTGGCCGATCACCAGCATCACTTGCGCACTCAGCCCCATGCGGCGCCCGTGCAGCACGCCCAGCGCCACATGCTCGCGATAGAGCTTGAGCTCGGCCGCGGTGAACTGCTCGTCGAGCGTGCGCACGCGCTCGGGCAGGTACACCTTGCCGACGTCGTGCAGCAGCGCGCCCAGCCCCAGCACCTGCAGCTCGGACTCGGGCAGGTTCAGCAGCCGTCCCAGCAGCAGCGAGATCACGGTCACGTTGAGCGCATGCGCCGAGCTGCGGTCGCCTGCACCCTCGGTGAGCAGCCGGATGCAGCTCTCGGGGTCGCCCAGCATGCGCTGCAGCAGCTCGCTGGTGAGCACCTCGGTACGCTCTCGCGCTTCCACGGGCTCCCCCGCGCGCAACAGCTCGCTGGCCTCGCGCAGGCCGCGGATGGCGTCGCCGTAGCAGCGCTCGCACTGTTGCTGGGCCGCACGCTGTGCCGCCAGCAACTGACGCCGCTGGTGCCGTGCCATCTCCTGCTCGGCACTCAGGGCGGCCGTGGCGGCATCGGCCGCGTTGCCGGTTTTGGCTTCGGCCTCAGTCGTGAACACAGCTTCCGCCTCTGGCACCGCTGGGGCCACGCTCTCCGGCACGGGCTCCGCGGCCGCGTCCTCGGTCTCGTCTGGATCGCTGCCCACGGCGGCGGCAGAGGCCGCAGGGCGCTGCAGCACGCTGCGCAGCGGGTCCCAACGCACACGCTGCAGGCCCAGGCCGCGGATGGTGTCGATCTGTGCCTCGCTGCTGATGACGAAGCTGCCTCGCGGAAACGGGTGCGAGATCCAGCTCAGATCGAGCTGGACGTACATGCCCGGCCGCAGGTCGCGGACGTCGATGGTTTGAAAAGACGACATCAGGTTCAGCACGCCGACAGCCGTCGCGCGGCATGCGCGCCAGCCGCTGGGCGTTTTCAGCTATGTCGTCTTTGTCGGCTGCGGTGGCCCAGACTTAAGCTTGGCGGCGATCAACGCTGAATGCGCGTGGACAGGACGATGGCCGACATGGTTCGCTCCACGCCCTGCAGCGCGCCGATGCGGTCAATGAGCGCGTCAAGCTCGCCGATGGAAGCGGCCGAGAGCACGGCGATGAAGTCGAAGGGACCGCTCACCGAGTGCAGCAGCCGCAGCTGCGGCACGCGGCGCAGTGCCGCCTCGATGGCGCCGCCCTGCTTCGGCGCGGCCGTGATCAGCACGTGCGCCTGCACCAGCGGGCCTTCGGCCTCCTCGTTCACCACCACCGTGTAACCCGCCACCACGCGGCGGCGCTCCAGACGCTGCAGCCGGCTCTGCACCGTGGTGCGCGACAGCCCCAGCCGCCGCCCCAGCTCGGTGGTGCTGGCACGGGCGTTCTCGCGCAGTAGCGCCAGCAGTGCGCGGTCGGTGTCGTCGAGCTCGGCCATGCGCCGAATCTATACGGCAAAACGCCGAAAAGCCGTCAGCATTTCGTCGCCTTGTGGGCTGCCTGCTGCAGCGCAAGCGGCCACCATGTCCCGCATGACCCGTCAAGGAGGACGCGCGATGAAGGACGTTCTGGTACTGGGTGCCGGCCGTGTCGGCAAGGTCGCGGCGCAGTTGCTGGCCGATTCGGGCGATTACCGCGTGACGCTGGCCGACCGCAGCCCCGGCGCGCTGCAGGACTTCGGCCCGGCCTCGCTGCGCCGGCACACGCTGCAGGTGGACGCCGCCGATCCCGCGGCGCTGGCGGCGGCGCTGCAGAGCCGCTTCGCGGTGCTCAACGCCTTTCCCTTTGACTGCGCCGCCACGGTGGCCGAGGCCGCGCGCGCGCAGGGCGTGCACTACCTGGACCTGACCGAGGATGTGGCGGCCACACGCCGCATCAAGGCGCTCGCCGCGGACGCCGGCACCGCCTTCATTCCGCAATGCGGCTTGGCGCCGGGCTTCGTCTCCATTGCCGCGGCCGACCTGGCGCGGCGCTTCGAACGCCTGGAAAGCCTGCGCCTGCGCGTGGGCGCCCTGCCGCTCTACCCCAGCAACGCGCTGGACTACAACCTGACCTGGAGCACCGAGGGTCTGATCAACGAGTACATCCAGCCCTGCGAGGCCATCGTCGAGGGCCACCGCGCCGAGGTGGCGGCGCTGGAAGGGCTGGAGCAGTTCAGCCTGGATGGCGTGCGCTACGAGGCCTTCAACACCTCCGGCGGCCTGGGCACGCTGTGCGAGAGCTTCGAGGGCCGCGTGCGCGAGCTCAACTACCGCAGCATCCGCTACCCCGGCCACGGCCAGCTCATGAAGGCGCTGCTCAACGACCTGCGGCTGCGCGAGCGCCCGGCGCTGCTCAAGGAAATCTTCGAGCACGCCATTCCCGCTACCGACCAGGACGTGGTGGTGATCTTCGTCACCGCTACCGGCTGGCGCGACGGCCGGCTGACGCAGCACAGCCTCTCGCGCCGGGTGCTGGGCCGCTGGACCGGCAGCGAGCCGCGCAGCGCCATCCAGATCACCACCGCCGGCAGCGCCAGTGCGGTGCTGGACCTGCTGGCGCAGGGTCGCCTGCCGCAGAAGGGTTTCATCCGCCAGGAGCAGATCGCGCTGGACGATTTCCTCGCCAACCGCTTCGGCAGCGTCTACGCCGACCCGGCCAGCGACGGCCAGGCGCCCGGGACGCCCTCGCCGATGCAACTGGCTGCCTGAGCCCCGCCTCTTTCCCGTCCCAAGGCGGCCGTCCCGATGCGGACGGCCGCTTTTTTGTGCCATCGCTTGACATAAGGCATGTGCGCATAGCGCACAAACCCGCCTGTGCCCTGACGACAGTGGGGGGCGGAATGCCTACATTCCGCGTACTGAAACGTGTTCGACACCGGGCCACGCAACCCGGTGAAGCCCCTGGAGACAAGCCATGGCCGCCCGCCGGTCCCCCGCCACCACCGCCGCCGCATCCAGCGCGCCCGACGAGACGGTCGAGCCGCAGGGCGCGCCCGTGCGACAGCGGGACCTGGTGGCCGGGCTGGACAAGGGGCTGCAGGTGATCGAGGCATTCGACCAGGAGCGTCCGCGGCTGACCATCAGCGAGGTGGCGGCGCGCACCGGCCTCACGCGTGCCGCGGCGCGGCGCTACCTGCTGACGCTGTGCCACCTCGGCTTCGCCAGCCAGGACCGCAAGCTCTTTGCCCTCACCGCCAAGGTGCTGCGGCTGTCGCAGAGCTACATGCACTCGGCGAGGCTGCCGCGCATCGTGCAGCCCGAGCTGATGAAGCTCTCGCGCGAGCTCAAGGAAGCCTCCTCGGCCGGCGTGCTCGACGGCAGCGACGTGCTGTGCGTGGCCGCCACCAGTGCCGGGCGCGCGATCTCCAGCACCCTGCAGCCCGGCACCCGCGTGCCGGCCTGGTGCACCGCCAATGGCCGCGTGCTGTTGGCCGCGTGGCCACAGGAGGCCGTACAGGAGTGGATCGCGCAGCAGGCGCTGCAGCCGCGCACGCCCCAGACCCTGACCGACCCGCAGCGCCTGGCCGCCGAGATCGAGCAGGTGCGCGAGCGCGGCCATGCGGCGGTGGACCAGGAGTTCGAGCCGGGGCTGCGCACGGTGTCGGTGCCGCTGCTGAATTTCCGCGGCGAGACGGTGGCCGCGCTCAACGTCAGCGTCCATGCCTCGCGCATGGAAATGGACGAACTCCAGGAGGCGGCATTGCCGCCCCTGCGCCAGGCACAGGCGCATTTGCGCCAGATTCTTTGACCCCCGCGCGGCGGCCGTTCCTGCCCGCGCCTTTCCTCCCGGACAGACTGAAGGAAACCAGATCATGAGCATCCCAACGATCCGCACCCAGGTCGCCATCGTCGGCGCCGGCCCCTCGGGCCTGCTGCTGGGCGCGCTGCTGCACAAGGCCGGCGTGGACGCTGTGATCATCGAGCAGCGCAGCGCCGACTACGTGCTGGGCCGCATCCGCGCCGGCGTGCTGGAGCAGGTGACGGTGGATCTGCTCGACGAGGCCGGCGTGGGTGAGCGCATGCACGCCGAGGGGCTGCCGCACGACGGCTTCGAGATCTCCTTCGGCGACCGCATCCACCACATCGACCTGCACGCCCTCACCGGCAAGCGCGTGATGGTCTACGGCCAGACCGAGGTCACGCGCGACCTGATGCAGGCCCGCGCCGCCGCCGGGCTGCGGACCTTCTACGAGTCGCAGGGCGTGAGCATCCACGACTTCGACGGCAACAAGCCCTGCGTGCGCTTCACCGGCACCGACGGGCAGCCGGTGGAGGTGCAGGCCGACTTCATCGCCGGCTGCGACGGCTTCCACGGCGTGTGCCGCGCCAGCGTGCCGGCCGACGCGATCACGAACTTCGAGAAGGTCTACCCGTTCGGCTGGCTGGGCATCCTGGCCGACGTGCCGCCGGTGTCGCACGAGCTGATCTACGCCAGCTCCGAGCAGGGCTTCGCGCTGTGCAGCATGCGCAGCAAGACGCGCAGCCGCTACTACGTGCAGTGCTCGCTGGCGGACCACGCCGATGCCTGGAGCGACGAGGCCTTCTGGGCCGAGCTCAAGCGCCGGTTGCCGGCGCACGTGGCGGCCAACGTGACCACCGGGCCCTCGATCGAGAAGAGCATCGCCCCGCTGCGCAGCTTCGTGGCCGAGCCCATGCGCTTCGGGCGGCTGTTCCTGGCCGGCGACGCCGCGCACATCGTGCCGCCCACCGGCGCCAAGGGCCTGAACCTGGCGGCCACGGACGTGGGCTACCTGGCACGCGGCCTGGCCGAGTTCTACCGCGGCTCCGAGGCGGGCATAGCCAGCTACTCGGAGCGCTGCCTGCGCCGCATCTGGAAGGCCGAGCGCTTCAGCTGGTGGTTCACCACGCTGATGCACAAGCTGCCGGAGAACGGGGCCTTCGGCGCGCGCATCCAGCAGGCGGAGCTGGACTACCTCACCCGCTCCGAGGCCGCGCAGCGCGCGCTGGCGGAGAACTACGTCGGGCTGCCGATGGAGGACTGAGCCCCGGCCCAGCGGCCACAATAGCGACGGGCGCCCCTGCGGCGCCCGTTTTTTCATTGCCGTTCCCCCACCACCGGAGACTTCTCGTGATCCTCGAACTGGTTGACATCCGCATCCATCCCGGCCAGCAGGCTGCCTTCGACGAGGCGGTGCAGCGCGGGCTTTCCACCGTGATCGGGCCTTTCCCCGGCTGCCGCGGCTGGAAGGTGAACAAGGGCATCGAGTCGGCCGAGCGCTACGTGGTGCAGATCTTCTGGGACACGCTGGAGGACCACACCGTGCACTTCCGCGGCTCCGAGTCCTTCACCGCCTGGCGCGCCATCGTCGGCCCGTTCTTCGCGCAGCCGCCGCAGGTGGAGCATTTCGAGTTCGTGGGCAAGAGCCAGGGCTGAAGCCCCGCCAGCGGCTGCGCGCACGCGTGGCCCGGGACACTCGCCGCCCGCCTGGTGAGCGCTCAGCCCTTCACGGCCCCCGCCAGCCACAGCAGCCCCGGCGACAGCACCAGCAACGCCAGTGTGGAAACCAGCACGCCGCCGGCGGCGATCTCGCCGTGGGGGGTGAGGCGGTCGGCGTAGAGGTAGCTCGCCACCGCCACCGGCATCGCCAGCTGCAGCAGCATCACGCCCGCAGCCACGGGCGGCAGGCCCATGATCAGGCCTACGAGCAACCCCGAGATCGTGCCTGCCGCCAAGCGGATGGAGCCCAGCCACGCGCCCTGGCGCAGCCCGCCGTGCGACACCGTCACCAGCGCGTAGCCCAGGCTCAGCAGCATCAGCGGCACCGTCATCGAGCCCACCAGGCGGGCGCTCTCCAGCACCGGCGCCGGCACGGACAAACCGCTCCAGCGCAGCACCACGGCCGCGGCCACGGCGAAGACCACGCCGCGCGGCATGCGCGTGCGCTGCGGCGATGAGCGCGAGAGGATCCACACCGCCACCGTGTGCTGGAGCATCGACGTGATGGCGAAGGCTGCCACCGCGATGGCCAGCCCCTCCTCGCCAAAGGCCAGCTGCGCCATCGGCAGCCCCAGGTTGCCGCTGTTGGGCAACACCGCCGCCGGCAGCAGCGCGAGCACCGGCAACTTCAGCAGCCGCAGCGCCAGCGCCGCCATGGCCGCGGCCAGCACGAAGCCCAGTACCGTCGCCGCCCCGGCCTGCAGCAGCGCCTGACCGGACAGCGGCGTGCTCAGCAGCGTGTGAAACACCAGCGCCGGCGTAGCGAAGTTGGCGGCCAGCACCGAGATGAAATCGCCCGGAAAGGGTTTCTTCTTCCAGGCCCAGAAGGAGCCCACCGATGCGCAGGCCACCACCGGCAGCAGCAGCGCCGCCATGCGCAGGTAGAGGGTCAGGCCGTCGAGGAGAGTCATGCGAGGGACGCCGCAAGCGGGCGATGGGCGAGAGCTGTCCGCTCGACGGCAGGAAACCAAGTGGTGGAAGCCGGCGCGATGTTGGCCGAAGCCGTCCTTGCCCCGGCTGTGGTCAACGCGTATCGCGAACCGAAGGCTTCGGAGCCCACAAAGCAAAACGCCAGCCGGTGAGGGCTGGCGTTTGCTGAAGACTTGGTGGCCAAGGGCGGAATCGAACCACCGACACGCGGATTTTCAATCCGCTGCTCTACCAACTGAGCTACTTGGCCGTGAAGCTGCGCATTCTATCAGTGCTTTCTGAAAGTTTGCAAGCTTTTTTGATGAATCTGCTTCTGGATCGTTTTTGACGCCGCTCCGGACCCCGGTCAGGCCCCGCCGCGCTTGTTGCGCGAGAGGTCCACGCCGAGCTGCTTGAGCTTGCGGTAGAGGTGCGTGCGCTCCAGGCCGGTCTTCTCGGCCACGCGGGTCATGGAGCCGTTCTCCTTGGCCAGGTGGAACTCGAAGTAGGTCTTCTCGAAGGCGTCGCGCGCCTCGCGCAGCGGGCGATCGAGCTCGAAGCTGAACTCGCTGCTGAGCGTGTTGCCCAAGTGGTTCAGCGCCGGTATCCCGAAGGCGACGCTGGTGCTGTCGGCCGCGGCGTCGTTGAAGCCCGGCGCCACGGCCGGGCCTGCGTTGGCTGTGGGCTTGGCCAGGCCCTGCTCCACCGCGCGCAGCAGCTTCTGCAGCGTGATGGGCTTTTCCAGGAAGGCCATCGCGCCAAAGCGTGTGGCCTCCACGGCGGTGTCGATGGTGCCGTGGCCGCTCATCATGATCACGGGCATGCTGAGCTGGCCGCTGCTGCCCCATTCCTTGAGCAGCGTGATGCCGTCCACGTCGGGCATCCAGATGTCCAGCAGCACGAGGTCGGGACGCATCCGCTCTCTGAACCCACGGGCCTGGGCGGCGTTTTCGGCCAGCTCCACCGTGTGCCCTTCGTCCGTCAGGATCTCCGACAGCAGGGCGCGGATGCCCAGTTCGTCGTCAACAACAAGGATGGTCGCCATGGATGCTCGGTGCGCTCGGCCTTCAGGCGGCCGGCGGGAGAGGAGCCGATGCGGCCGCGGCAGGCACGGCGAGGGCAGCGGCGAGATTCGAAAATGATAGCGTCACTTGCGCCCCGGCCGCCGGGGCGTCCGGCGCCTCGCCGCCGCTGCGGTTGGCGATGCGCACGCGCGCGCCGTGCTCGTCGGCGATTTTCTTGACCACCGCCAGCCCCAGCCCCGTGCCCTTGCTCTTGGTCGTGACGTAGGGCTCGAAGGCGCGCTTGAGCACCTTGTCGGCAAAGCCCGGCCCGTTGTCCAGGATGCGCAGCCGCACCCCGCGCGGCTGCCCTTGCTCGCCCGGCTGCACCTCGGTGTGCAACTGCACGCGGCCATCGGGCTTGTCGGCCACCGCGTCCAGCGCGTTCTGCAGCAGGTTGTGCACCACCTGACGCAGCTGCGTGGCGTCGCCCTGGATCCACGGCAGCCCCGGCGCGCAGTTCACCACCAGGCGGCCTTGCTCGATGGCGTGGCCGTAGAGGGCCAGCACCTCCGCCACCAGCGCGTTGAGGTCCAGCGGCGCCAGCCGCGCCGAGGGCAGCCGCGCGTAGTCGCGGAACTCGTTGACCAGCTGCTTCATCGCTTGCACCTGCGTCACGATGGTGCCCACCGCGCGCACCAGCAGCGCCTGGTCGTTGCCCTCCAGCTTGGCTTCGAGCCGGTGCTGCAGCCGCTCCGCCGAGAGCTGGATCGGCGTGAGCGGGTTCTTGATCTCGTGCGCCAGGCGCCGCGCCACCTCGGCCCAGGCCGCCGAGCGCTGCGCCGACACCACCTCCGAGATGTCGTCGAACACCACCAGACGCGCCTCCTGCGGCAGCGTGGCGCCGCGCACCAGCAGCGTCTGCACATCGGGCTGCTCGGGCCGGTCGGCGGCGGGGTCGCCGCGGCGCTCGAAGGCGTCCTGCCACTGCCCACGCTCGCCCGCTTCGGGGCTTTCGGCCAGCAGCTCGAAGCGCTGCCACAGCGTCTGCGCGAATTCCTCCAGCCCCGGCACCTCCTCCAGCCGCCGGCCGCGCCAGGCGTACAACGGGGCCTTGAGGATGCGCGTGGCGCCGGGGTTGACGGTGTCGATGCGGCGCTGCTCGTCGAACACGATCACGCCGGCGGTCATGTTGTCCAGGATGGTTTGCAGGTGCGTGCGCGCCCGCTGCAATTGCGTGACGCTGGCGTGCGCCTGCGCCCGCGCCTCGGCCAGCTGCTGGGTCATGTCGGCGAAGGAGCGCGTGAGGCCGCCGAGCTCGTCACGCGAGGCGAACACCGGCTTGGCGCGCAGGTCGCCCGCGGCCACCTGGCGCACGCCCTCGGCCAGCAGCAGCAGCGGCCGCGCGAGCTGCTGGCCCAGCGCCGCGGCCAGCAGCACCGCCCCGAACACCGACAGGATCAGCGTCAGCGTGAGCGTGCCGATGTACATGCGCCGCAGGCCCTCGCGCGCCAGCGCGCGCTGCTGGTACTCGCGGTAGGCGGCCTGCACCGCCAGCGCCTGCGCCGTGAGGTTGGGCGGCAGCGCGCGCACGGCCAGCAGGTAGCGGTCCTCGCCGGCCAGGGTGATGTCGGGGCGCGGCACGGGCGCCAGCGCCCGCACCAGCGCCGGCGGCGCCCCGCCGGCAGCGGCGGCGTTCTCGTCGTCCAGGCCCTCGATGTGGCTGGCCACCCGCCCGCCACGCGCCTGGCGCAGCAGCGTCGGCGAGGGACGCACCGGCGCGATGGCCTGGGCGCTGCCGCCCGCGCTCAGCAGCACCTGGCCGGAGGCGCCCACCAGCGACACGGTCTGCGCCGAGAGCTGCTCGCGCACGCGCTCCAGCACCAGCGCCATGGGCACGCCGGGCGTGTCGGCAAGGTGGTCGGCGGCGAATTGCGTCTTGGCCGCGAGGTCGGCCTGCTGCGCGTCCAACGTGCTGCGTCCCAGCGCCAGGCCGGCGTTGAGCGCGCTCTCCACGCGCGCATCGAACCAGATCTCGATGCTGCGCGTGACGAACTGGTAGCTCACGGTGTAGACCAGCGCCCCCGGCACCACGCCCACCAGCGCGAAGATGCCCGCGAGCTTGAGCAGCAGCCGGCTGCCGAACTTGCCGCGGCGCACGCGCAGCGCCAGCCGCCCGGCGGCCACCAGGATCGTCACCGTCAGCAGCGTGAGCACGGCCAGGTTGGCGCCGAAGAGCAGGCCCCAGTGGCGTTCGTAGAAGCCGTCCGGATCCTGCGCGCCGCCGCCGGTGGACAGCGACAGCACGAAGCCCACCACCAACGCCACGCCCGTGAGCGCCACCAGCCCCACCAGCACGCTCGTGCGCCGGCCCTTGCTGCTCATGTCAGTTCCTCGTTCCGCTGTGTGTGCGCTGCGGCAGCGCAAGCCGCCGCCTGCGCTCCGCCAGCACGTTGCGCGCCTTGATGGGCCGGGCTCGGGAAGGCACCGTGCGGTGCGGGGCCAAGGGGTTGCTCCGCCTGCCGTAAGCCGAGCCGCTTCGCACCCTGGTTCGTCACTCCCGCGCAGGCGGGAGTCCAGGCGGCCCTTAAGCCGCCGCAAGCAGATCGGGTTGAACGCCGCAGCTTGAATCCCGGTTCGCGGCACCTAGGCTTCGGGCTGACGTGGGGCCACCTGGATTCCCGCCTTCGCGGGAATGACGAAGTAGAGGGGCGGCCACCCGTGCTTCGTCCTGCGCCAACGCTTCGCCTTTCCCCGGACAGCACTGCGCCTGCGCGGGGATGACGAGTCAGGGTGCGGTGCGCCTCAGCCACCGGGAAGCCGTGGGCCCGTGCCGATCGAGCAATCCTCAAGGCCCGCCTCCCGCAGCCGCCTCACTCCGGCCGCAGCGTGCGCTCGATGCCCAGCACCCAGTCGGCCTGGTTGCCGATGCCCAGCTGCATCGGGCGCGGCAGCTGCGAGGTGTCCAGCCGCCAGCTCCACTCGACGTAGTAGCGCTGCTCGTCGGGGTCGAGCTGTGTGGCTTCGGCGATGCGCCAGCGCGCGATGCGCGTCATCGACGCCAGCGCCTCGGCCAGCGTGGCGTAGCTCGTGTGCAGCGCGCCCAGGCTCACGCGGTAGTTCTCCGTCAGCGGCTGGTACGACAGCCGCCACTGCCGCGACTGGCGCGCCACGCGCTCGTCGCGCCAGTACCAGCGCGGCCGGTACACGGTGGCCTCGGTCTCGAAGTACAGCGGCACGCCGCGCGACAGCGCGTCTTCCACCGCGCGCGGCAACACCACGCGCAGCGCGAAATCCAGCACCAATCCGCCATCCTGCCGCCGCACGGCCAGCTCCTGCTGCTCCAGCGCGCCCGCGCGAGCGGGCGCCAGGAACAGCGCCGGCAGGAGCGCGAACAGCAGCGCCCAGCGTCCGAGCGCCGCGCGGAACCAGCTGAGTGACGGAAGAGCGGCGGCGACACGGATCGGGGTCTGGATCAAGGCTTGTGCAGCAGCGCGTAAAAGAAACCGTCCCCGGGCGGGACGTCGGACGGGGCATTGTCAGCCAGGGGCAGCAGGTGCCCGGGGGACGCCGCGTCCAGGCGTGCAGCACTCACGCCCTGGCGTTGCAAAAACGCATCGACCTGCCGCTGGCCCTCGGCCTTGAAGAGGGAGCAGGTGGCATACACCAGCCGCCCGCCGGGCTTGAGCAGCGGCCACAGCGCGTCCAGCAACTCGGCCTGCGTGCGGGCCAACTGCTGGATGTCGGCCGGGCGGCGCAGCCAGCGGATGTCCGGATGCCGGCGCACCACGCCGGAGCCGCTGCAGGGCGCGTCGAGCAGGATGGCGTCGAAGGGCCGGCCGTCGTGCCAGTCGGCGACGCGGCGCCCGTCGGCCGCCTTGAGCTCGGCGCGGGCGCCGATGCGCTGCAACGTCTCGCCCACGCGCGCCAGGCGCTGCGGGTCGGCATCCAGCGCCAGCAGGTCCAGGTCGGCCAGCTCCAGCAGGTGCGCCGTCTTGCCGCCGGGAGCGGCGCAGGCGTCGAGCACGCGCGCGCCCGCGGGCAGCGGCGCGCAGCCGGGCACGTCCAGGCCCAGCAGCAGCGGCGCGGCGCGCTGGGCCGAGAGGTCCTGCACCGACACGTCCCCGTCGGCGAAGCCGGGGAGTTGCGTCACCGCCACCGGCTGCTCCAGCACCACCGCGTGGGCGCCGATGGCACGGGCGGACAGACCCTGCTCCGCCAGGCGCCGCACGTAGCCGGCGGCGTCGCCGCGGCGGGCGTTGACACGCAGCGTCATGGGCGGGCGCTCGTTGGCGGCCTGCAGCAGCGCCCCCCACTGATCGGGCCAGTCCTGCTTCACCTGGGCGATCCACCAGGCGGGATGGTTGTGCGCCGCCACCGGGTCGCGCTGCTGCAGCGCCGGCACGAGTTGCTCGCGCTCGCGCAGGAAGCGGCGCAGTACGGCGTTGACGAAGCCGGCGGCCTGCGGGCTGCGCTTGCGCACCGCCTTGACGGCCTGGTCCACCAGCACGTGCGGCGCGTAGACCTCGGGCGGCCACAGCAGGGCCAGGGCGGTGGTGAGCAGCGCATCGACCTCGGCCGGTGGCGTCTTGGGCGCCAGGCGCGCGCGGGTCGCGTTGGCCGCGCCCAGGCGGCGCAGGGTTTCGAAGCTCAGCGCCTGGGTGCCGGCGCGGGCCTCGGCCGGCACGGTGGTGAGCACGTCGGTGAGGGAGCGGCCGGCGCGCACCGCGGCCAGCGCCTCGGCCGCGTGGCCCAGCAGCCGCGCCAGCGGTAGGGAGGAGGGAGAGGACGACATGGGGGGCGCAGTCTATAGACCCGTGCGCGCGCGCCCGGCGGCGGGGAGAAGAGCAAGGAAGGGCAAGCCGGGCAACCCGTTCGCCTTGAGCCCGAACGGATGGGTAGGTGCCTGCGGCGCCGGTGGGCCCGCGCCAGCAGCCTCATGCTTGACGGACGACAATCCCCCGATTGCGAGCCCGCAACGACTCCCGAACCGATGAATACCAAACTGCCCGTCGAGGAAGCGCTGGTGGCCAGCGCCTCCGAGCGCATCCGCCAGCGCCTGGAGCGTGCCGGCCGCCGCTTCCATGCCAACGACAACATTTCCGCCTTCATCCGCGAAGGTGAAATCGACGAGATCAAGGCCGAAGTCGAATCGCACTTGAAGCAGGTGCTGCGCGCGCTGGTGATCGACACCGACAGCGACCACAACACCAACGACACCGCGCAGCGCGTGGCCAAGATGTTCGTGGACGAGGTGTTTCGCGGCCGCTACGTGCCGGTGCCCAAGGTGACGGAATTTCCGAATGCCGAGCGGCTGAACGAATTGATGATCGTCGGCCCGATCAAGGTGCGCAGCGCCTGCTCGCACCACCTGTGCCCGATCCTGGGCCGGGTGTGGGTGGGCATCCTGCCCAACGAGCATTCCAATCTGATCGGCCTGTCCAAATACGCGCGGCTGTGCGAATGGATCATGAGCCGCCCGCAGATCCAGGAAGAGGCCGTGACCATGCTGGCCAACGAGCTGCAGGAGCGGGTGAAGCCCGATGGCCTGGCGCTGGTGATGGAGGCGGACCATTTCTGCATGCACTGGCGCGGCGTGAAGGACGACGAGTCCGTGATGACCAACTCGGTGATGCGCGGCGCCTTCCTGAAGGACGCGAGCCTGCGGCGCGAATTCCTGTCCCTGCTGAGCCGCAAGAACGGTTTTTGAGCCCTGCCCTAGCCTTGCTTCGAACCGCTTTCTGAGACCGGAGAGAGCCCATGCTGGTACGCCTGATGTACGTGAGCCGCGCGCGGGAAAACATGAGCGCGGAGGAGGTGCAAGCCATCGTGCGCGAGTCCAAGGCACGCAACCCGGCGACGGGCATCACGGGCGTGCTGTGCTGCACGGGCAACGGCCTGTTCGTGCAGGTGCTCGAAGGCGGCCGCGCGGCGGTGAACCGGCTCTACAACCGCATCGTGGCCGACCCGCGCCACCATGACGTGCAGATCCTGGCCTACGAGGAAACCACCGAGCGGCGCTTCACCGGCTGGTCCATGGGCCAGGTGAACCTGGCGCGGCTGAACCCCTCGCTGCTGCTCAAATATTCGGAAACCGCGGCGCTGGATCCTTATTCGATGTCGGGGAAGGTCGTACTCGCCTTGTTTGAGGAACTGGCTTGTACGGCGGCGGTAGTGGGGCCGTGAGCTGAACCGGTCTTGGCGCTGGAGCAGTCAGGCCCCGGGTTCTTTCCCTCGCGATGCCCCCAGACAGAGGGCTTGCCCCTTGAGCAAGCTGGCGCGGAGTGCTGCAAGACATCTCCGAAAGTGTTTGACTTTCACCCGTCGTAACAGGTTTCGGAGGGTGGAAGATGTCGATGTCCGACCCAACCCGCCGCGCCTTCGTCAGGCGTGGCATCTATGTGGCGCCGGCCATCCTGACGCTGGCCGCATCCCCGCAGTTCGCCAAGGCAGGTTCGTACAAGCCTCCGGCCGAGGTGCAACCGCCCATCCCCATCCCGCCCCGGGCTGACAGGACAGCTGCGCCACCACAGGCGCCTTCGTCCTGGTCAGCCTCGTCGTTCGAATCCCCTGAGCCGCTGCCGCCGTCCAGGCGTTCGACACGCCGCCAGGACGCCACTGGCGACAGTCCGGCGTCCGACGCCGGCATTCCCTGGACGCCGGCCGCCACTCTTCCGCAGCCCCCTGCCGCGTCGCGTTTGCCTGCCGATCTACGGGTCACCGAGATCGCTCCAGGTCCACTGTGGTGTGTCGATCCCAAGCTCTGAGCTGCGGCTTGCGCAGCGTGGCGGTTCACACAACGGCCCGGCTGCGTCAGCCCTCCCCGGCGTCCTGCCTCATTCCCTTGAGCCACCCCATCGCGTAGCTGGCTTCCCGCTCGCTGACGCCCGTCGACACCCCGCTCGCGCCCGGCAGCACCAGGTAAGTCCGCTGCGCCGCCGAGTAGCCGTGCACGCTCGCCACGTGGATCGCGTGCGCGCCGTCCACCCAGCTGTAGCAGGTGTTGGTCAGCACCGGGGCCGGGTTCGGCTCCCAGCCCGAGAGCGAGGCGACCACCGCCGCGGCAGCCACCTTCGCGTGCGCGTTGGCCATGTGCGCGCTCTTGGGCATCAGCGGCGCGGCCAGCACCGCGTCACCCAGGACGTGCACGCCGGCCCCGGGTGCGTCCTCGGCGGAGAAGTCCAGGAAATCCACCTCGCACCAGCGGCCGTTGGCCCTCGCTAAACCGCTGCGCGCCGCGATGTCGCCCGCGCGCATGTCGGGCAGCACGTTGAGCACGTCGCCGCGCTCGCGCTCGCCCAGCTCGAATTCCACCTCGCGCCCGTCCGCCGACACCGCCACCGCGTTGAACGAGGGCCGGTACTCCACGATGCCGGCGTACTGCGTAGCCCACACGCGCTTGAACAGGGCCGCCTTGCTCACCGGCTCGGGGTTGGCGTCGAAGACCAGCACCTTGGAGCGCGGCTTCACGCGCTTGAAGTAATCCGCCACCAGACAGGCGCGCTCGTAGGGGCCCGGCGGGCAGCGGAAAGGGGCGAGCGGGATGGTCAGCACGAACACGCCGCCATCGGGCAGGGCCTCCAGTTGGGCGCGCAGCGCCAGCGTCTCGGGGCCCGCCTTCCAAGCCTGCAGCACGCGGCCGGCAGCGTGCGCGGCGGACAGGCCATCCACGCGCTCGCGCATCAGCTCCACGCCGGGCGACAGGATCAGCCGGTCCCAGCGCAGCCGTCCTCCCGAGGCCAGCACGGCTTCGCGGCGCGCCAGGTCCAGCGCCGCCACGCGGTCGCGCACGCGCCGCACGCCCAGGCGCTCCAGGCCCTCGTAGCCCAGCGTCAGGTCGGCCAGCGTGCGGTGCCCGGCCAGCACCAGGTTGCTCTGCGGACAGCTCACCAGCGCCGCATCCGGCTCCACCAGCGTCACCTGCGCTTGGCCGTCGGAAAGCAGTTTCAGATGGCGTGCCGCGGTGGCGCCGCCCCAGCCACCGCCCACCACCAGCACCTGGGCGCGGCGCAGGGCGGGCATCGCCGTGTTCGGCGTGGAGGCGCAGCCGGCCAGGCCGAGCAGCCCGGCCGCGCCCGCCGCCTGCAGCCAGCGGCGGCGCTCGGGCAACAACGGCACGCCGCTCACGGCTTGAGCGCCGCGAAGTAGGCGGCGAGCTGTTCGATCTGCGCGGGGCTGTAGCCGCGGGCGATCTGGTGCATCACGGTGGCCTCGCGCGCGCCGCTCTGGAAGGCGCTCATCTGCTCGACGATCCATGGCGCCGGGCGGCCGGCCAGGGACGGCATCGCCGAGCCGGCCGGCGCGCGGCCCTCGGTGCCGTGGCAGGCGGCACAGCTGGCGGCCAGGGCGCGTTGGCGCAGCAGGGCCTCGCCATCGGACGGCCCCGTCTGCGCCAGGACTGGAGCGGCGCCTCCCATGGCAAACACCCCGGCGACGATCAGTCGCGATGAAGAAGACAGCAGGGCCGCCAAAGGCCCGGGAAAGAAACGCCGCCGTGCGCCGCTCACAGCGTCGTCGCGGTACGCAGCCCGAACAGCGGCTTGAGCAGCCGCGTCGGGTACTGCAGCAGCGCCCGGTTGTAGGCCACCACCGCGTCGTTGAAGACGTGGCGCGCCACGCCCTGGCGCGTGTCGATGTCCTGCAGTGCCTGCAGCCAGCCGGCGATGTCCTCGCTGAAGCGCAGGTCGGGGTGCTGGTCCAGCAGCGCGCGCAGCCGCGCCAGGGCCGAGGCCAGGCGGCTGTCGGCACGCAGCAGCTCGGCCAGCGACTTCGCCGCCAGCGGGCGCAGGATCTCCACCACCCGTTGCAACTGCACCTGCGCCTCCAGCGCGGAGTCCAGCGTCGCCGCCTCGTCGGCCAGCGGCTCGCGCAGCGCCTGCACCAGCGGCGGCAGCACCTCGCGGCGGCGCTTCACCTGCTCGTCCATCTGGTTCCAGGCCACCACGATCGCCGCGCGCAGCCGCATCAGCCGGTTGTGCGCACCCAGCATCCACAGCACCAGCACCGCAACCACCAGCACCAGCCACGCGTGCGACGACACCGCCGCCACGTAGTCCCAGGTCAGCTCCCAGCTCACGCCGGCAGCTCCCCGGCGCCGCCCGCGCGCCAGGCCTCGAAGCCCTGGCGCCGCAGCACGCAGGCCGGGCACTGGCCGCAGCCATGGCCCCAGGCGTGCAGCGGGCCGCGCTCGCCCAGGTAGCAGGTGTGGGTGTGCTCGACGATCAGCGCGTTGAGCGCATCGCCGCCCAGGCGCTGCGTCAAGGCCCAGGTCTGGGCCTTGGTCAGGAACATCAGCGGCGTTTCCACCGTCATGGGCGCGTCCAGCCCCAGGGAGAGCGCCACCTGCAGCGCCTTGAGCGTGTTGTCGCGGCAGTCGGGGTAGCCGGAGTAGTCCGTCTCGCACATGCCGCCCACCAGCACGCTGGCGCCACGCCGGTAGGCCAGCGCGGCGGCGAAGTTCAGGAACAGCAGATTGCGCCCAGGCACGAAGGTGTTGGGCAGCCCGTTGGCCTGCATCTCGATCGCCCGCTCGCTGGTGAGCGCGGTGTCGGAGATCTGGCCCAGCAGCTGCAAGTCCAGCAGGTGGTCCTCGCCCAGCCGCGCACCCCAGGCCGGGAAGGCGGCGCGGACCTCGTCGCGCACCCGCGTGCGGCATTCCAGCTCGATGCGGTGCCGCTGGCCGTAGTCGAAGCCCAGCGTCTCGACCGCGCTGTAGCGCTCCAGCGCCCAGGCCAGGCAGGCGGTCGAGTCCTGGCCGCCGGAGAACAGCACCAGCGCCTTGCGCGGATCCTTCGCCATGGGTCTCAGCCGCGAATCTCGCCCTGGCCCAGGACGACCCACTTCATCGAGGTCAGCCCTTCCAGGCCCACGGGGCCGCGCGCATGGAACTTGTCGGTGCTGATGCCGATTTCCGCGCCCAGGCCGTACTCGAAACCGTCGGCGAAGCGGGTGCTGGCGTTGACCATCACGCTGGAGGAATCCACCTCGCGCAGGAAGCGCATGGCATTGGGGTGGTTCGTGGTGAGGATGGCGTCGGTGTGGTGCGAGCCGTAGCGGTTGATGTGCGCAATGGCCTCGTCCAGGGTCTGCACCACCTTCACGCTGATCACGGGCGCCAGGTACTCGGTGGACCAGTCCTCCTCGGTGGCGTCCACGACCTGAGCGCCGGGCACGTCGGAGAGGATGGCCTTCGACGCCGGGCAGCAGCGCATCTCCACGCCCTTGGCGGCGAAGACGGCGCCGATGCGCGGCAGGAAGGCGCCTGCCTGGGCCGCATGCACCAGCAGCGATTCGGTGGCGTTGCAGGGGCTGTACTTCTGGGTCTTGGCGTTGTCGGTGACCACCAGCGCCTGCTCGATGTCCACCTGCGCATCGACGTAGGTGTGGCAGTTGCCGTCCAAGTGCTTGATGACAGGTACGCGCGCCTCGTTGGCGATGCGCTCGATCAGCCCCTTGCCGCCGCGCGGGATGATCACGTCCACGTACTCGGGCATCGCGATCAGCTTGCCCACCGCGGCGCGGTCGGTGGTCTCCACCAGCTGCACGGCCTCGGCGGGCAGGCCGGCCTCGGTGAGGGCCTTCTGCACCAGCCTCCACAGCGCGATGTTGGAGTGGATGGCCTCGGAGCCGCCACGCAGGATGCAGGCGTTGCCGCTCTTGATCGCCAGCGACGCGGCCTCGATGGTCACGTTGGGCCGGCTCTCGTAGATCATGCCGAACACGCCCAGCGGCACGCGCATGCGGCCCACGCTGATGCCGGTGGGGCGGCGTTTCACATCCGTGATCTCGCCGATGGGGTCGGGCATGGCGGCGATCTGCTCGCAGCCTTCGGCCACGGTTTCCAGCACCTTCGGGGTGAGGCGCAGGCGGTCCACCATCGGCGCCGCCAGCCCGGCGGCCTGGGCCGCTTCGATGTCCTTGGCGTTGTCCACCTGCAGCGGCTCGACCTGATCGCGCAGCAGCGCGGCCAGCAGGCGCAGCGCGCGGTCCTTGGCGGCCGTCGGCGCGGCGGCCATCGCGGTGGCGGCGGCGCGCGCGGCGCGGCCGAGGCGGGTCATGGTGACGTCAAGATCGG
>Ga0065721_10049109_pt1 | contig 46051 bp, 33 predicted proteins | sample Mesricmetagenome_FD_59108 | JGI IMG/M metagenome (GOLD analysis project Ga0065721, IMG submission 59108) | Mesophilic microbial community from rice straw/compost enrichment Sample: eDNA_1 v2 (version 2) | ecosystem: Engineered > Solid waste > Grass > Composting > Bioreactor | place: USA: Davis...
TTAATAATCGGAAGCCATTCGCCTCTTCGTTAAATACGGTGCTCTCGCTGTCGCTTGTGATCGTATAGCATTCCGTTCTGCCCAGTCTTCTAGACAGCTCGTTACAGAAGACGATCGCATCCATCCACGAGACATCCGTCATCGGCAGCTCCTGCGCATGAGTCTCAACCGCTTCTAGCTTCATGACGTTATGGTACCAATGCCGAGTTACCGGAACCTTCATAACGTAGAACGGTTCGATCGTGGCCTTCCATGTCACGACCTCTCGGTCGCTGCCCCTGCCCGGGTCCGACAGCGTGTAGTCGGAGCTCAGCCATTTATGGTTGTTTCGATAATCCCTTAATTCAACGGTCCCGCCTTCGATGGGGACCATCAGATCCATGACATTGTCTATGTTCGGCATGCAGACTCCTCTATGGAGAGACGGTCAAAAATAATTAGAATCTATATTTAATAGCGGAATATCTAATCCGTCTCGGACAACATTCATGTCAGAATCTCTAGAAACCAACGTCAGTTCATGAATCGAAGCTGTAGCAATAATAAGAGCATCGGGGGTTTTCAACTTGCGTCCCTTGCCTATTAGATCCCTACGCAAGGTTCCTGCAAACTTTGCGATTTCTAACGTTACGTCTATACATCTTTTTGTAGTAAACAGTTTTTCTGCATGAAGTTGTTCTTCATGCTTTAACCCTGCGAACACTTCAGAAACCGTAACTGCAGAAAAATAAATCTGCATCTTATCACGGGAGGACTGTTGAACGAAATCAATAACGTTTCTTTCGTTAGTTAGAATCGCTATCGCAATATTCGTATCCAGGAGATATCCTTTACTCATGTGTTCCATTCCTCACGTGATCTGTTGACTTCTTCAAGAAGCTCCTTCCCTCGCTCAGGCGATAGTGCCCCTGCTGCCTCTAATAGATCAGCAACGGAATAGTCGTCCTCTTGAGCTTCAACAGTTTGCTTCTCGAGATCAATCAATACACGTGAATTGTTTATGTTGAGTTTTTGAAGAATGGATTTTATCGTGCTTGCTGTTTGTTGATCCATTTTCCTGGGGATCATGGTTATCCCTCCATTGTCACACTGATACTTCATTATAACATAGGCGCAGTTGGCTGTTTCAATTTACCTTCCAAGCACAACCAACAAGCCCTCCCTAGTCAAGGAGAGCTTGTCAGATTACATTCTCTTCTGCCGTTGTTTAAACGAGGTTAAGCTGCCACGAGACGCCGTAACGGTCGTTGATCCAACCGAATTTCCTGCTGAAGCCGTAATTACCCAAAGGCATTAGAGCTTGTCTATCCTCTCTGAGCTTCTCGTAGAGCGCATCGATTTCTTCCTCGGTACTGCAAGCTACATAGATGGAGAAGGAAGGCGTGAACGTAAATTGATGTTTGACATTACTGTCAATGCACATGAATTCTTGGCCCTTCAAGGTGAAGGTGGCTTGCATGACGGTCCCGTCATCTCCTCCGGGTTGATTCGCTCCATACCGAATGATGCTCGTAATTTCCGAATCCTCGATGAGTGACGTATACCAGTTCATCGCTTCCTCTGCCTTGCCCTCTTGGAACATTAGGAACGGTATCACTTTCTCCATGGTTATGCTTCCTCCTCATTGGCTTCCATTGTTCGTTTCTTCTTGCCTCTCGCGATCTCAGTATCGAGGGCGCTGAGCTTCGGTTCCCAGAAGGCGCGAAACCGGTCGAGCCAAACATCGACTTCTCGCAGCAGCTTGGCATCCAATGAATAGATCCGACGCTGCTTGTCGGCCTTGACGTTCGCGAAGCCGTTGTCTCTCAGAACCCGAAGATGCTGCGATACGGCCGCTTGGGTAATGCCGAACTCCTGCTGAATGATCTCTACAATATCGCCCGATCTTCTCTCGTTCTCGGCGAGCAGCTCCAGTATTCGACGTCGTACCGGATCGCCGAGGATGTCAAATGCGTTCATACGGTATCCTGCAGTCCGCTGCCCGTGTAGAACGCCGTAGTCTGCTTCGCTGCTTCCTCGGCCCAGGCTGGATCCTCTCCGGCAGCAACGGCGGCGCGCCTCCAGTCCTCGCTGCAGTCCGTCATGAAAGCTTTGCCTTCGATGGAAGCGCCAAAGGCGTTCTCATCAATGCGTTCCGCTTGGCTGGACGAGAGGTGATGCTCCAGCCCGGCAAGCCCTAAATCCCAGCCTACGCCTACCGCGCCCGGCCCGAACTTCCTCCAGTGATCATCAACCGGACAGAGGTGAGACAGCGTCAATCGAGAGCGGTCATCACCTTCAGCAGCGATTCGCAGCTCAACCCAGCTTAATCCGCCTCCGAATTCCCACGTCACGGAGAAATAACGCGTCGGCACGCAGTCCGTAATGACCCCGCCGGCGTTATTCTCGACTTGATACCTGCCCCCGAGCTTCAAGTCGCCGCTGACCGGCGCAAACCAGCGAGCCAGCCGCTCCGGATTGGTCATCGCATCCCATAGATCGTCCGGCGTCGTGTCGTAGGTCCGCTCCAACGTTACGTTGCGAACGGGCTTACCCTCCCTCTCGAGCTCCGATACCGTGCGGGTTACGGCTCCGAAGCAAGCTTCTAGATTCATCCTCGCTCATCTCCTTGTCACATTATACAAGTTTTAACTTATATAAGTCATGACTTGTATAAATAATAACTTGCATTTGCCTAGGAGTCAAGCTACCCTACACTCCGCCAAGCCTCTTGATTGAGCTCCCCGTTGATCATAGCCCCGGCTTTCGCCCCTGATGCAGCTGCGAATATGGCTTGTTGCATGAACGAAGAGATGTCGCCTGCCGCGTATATGCCCGGGACGCTGGACTTGCCGAACTCGTCGACTTCCATGATTCCCATGTCCGTTAGACGGCAACCCAGCGTCTGCGGCAAGTCTGTTCCCGGAACGAGCTCCGGCTTGAAGAAAATTCCCTCGCACGGAATTCCGGTTCCATCCTCCAGCTCGACGCGGCTCACCATGCCTTCCTTCGATACAATGGCGCGAATCGGCGTTTCGTACAGCGGGATATGGTGGCTTCGCAAGTCTTCCCGCTCCGCCTCGCTCAGTTCATCGGGACCGTTCGTGCATACGATGAACCGATTCGTCCATCCCGACAATAGCGGAGCGAAATGCATAAGCGTCGCACCTCTGTTAATGACGACAAGCTGCTTATCTCTCAGCTCCCAGCCGTCGCAATAAGGACACACGAACGCGCTCTTCCCGTACACCTCGATTAGTCCCGGTATATCAAGCTTGCGATCCTTCATGCCTACGGCAAAAAGCAGCTTGCGGCTCGTTATCTTCGTCCCCGCTGCCGTCTCCAACAAGAAGCTGCCGTCTTCCCCCGTGATGGACACAACCGTATCCTCCAATTGGGTTACGGACGGATAGACGCTCAGCTGCTCCTTCGCAATACGCTTCAATTCGCCCGGACTGATGCCGTCCCGCGTCAGAAAGCCGTGCGCCTCATGGGTCACGGCGTTACGAGGACGTCCTTCGTCGATCACGACAGTCTGCTTCCTCGCACGACCTAGCATAAGAGCTGCGCTTAGTCCGGCCGGTCCTCCACCAATAATCGCGACATCCATTGTGTTCATCCATTATCCCCTCCTCGTATTCTAAATAACGATATTCAGACTCCGCACAAGCTCCGACATCTTCTGATTCCCGAGCTGTTCCTCCATCTTCTTCTCCGCCGCTATTACGACCTTCTGGATCGGGCAATCAGGTCCATGCTCGATGCTGCAATCGAACAAGGAAGCCGTTCCTTCGATTGCATGGATAATGTCCAGGAACGAGATGTTCTCCCAATCCCGCTTCAGCCGATATCCGCCATTGGCCCCCGTGGTCGATTCGATCATGCCTGCCTTCACCAGCTTGGACAGGATTTTGGACAGATAGGTTTGAGATACGCTTAACCGCTCTGCCAGCTGCTGAACGCCCATCGGTTTCTGCGGTGTCGCCGCGGTAAGGAAGAGCATCGTATGGAGGGCATAATCGGTTGCCTTAGAGTATTTCATAGATTGTTCAACCCCTAATTATGGACTTCATGTATCCATAATAACTATTATTAGCGTACACGTAAAGACTCATACGTGTTCATCATGCCTTACTCCATATTCTTGTATTGAGATCAAAGTCTTCGATTAGCCCGAAGTAGAAGCTTAGCTCCCGATAAATCTCTTCGGCAGCCTTGTCGTTAATCTCGCGATTGAGGTTTACTTCGAACTGATCTTTAGAATTCCAGATAGAGACGAACATACAGGAATCCACGAAGGATATACGGATGGGAGCGTACCGGCCCTGACCTCTGTTCTTAAAATCGAGCAACCGCTCCATCATATTGGATGAGAGAATGTAGCGCGCTTCTACATCGTGCGAGGTGCGGACTTCGAACGCATCGTTGAACGCTTCATTTTCCAGCTTGATGACCCGATCTTCCGTACGACTCTTCCGCTCAAGCAGCAGCTTGCTTACCTTCGTCATGACCTTCCCGGCACGGCTATTCCTCGATGACCAATTGCCCGTCAACACGGTAACCCCTTCAAAATGCTTGTGAAAGTCCGCGACAAACAATACTCCTTGAAACATAATCGACTTGTGCGTACTGCCATCATCCGAGCTGGCTTGCTCCTGAATAAGCTTAAGCTCCGAAAATTGAAAGTGGGTTAAGCCTAGCTTGCCGACGAATAGATCTTCACCCTGTATCGACGATATTCGGAAGGGAAAAAGCTGGGAGCGATGAACGTATTCATCCCCTACGCGAGCCGCCGGATCATATTCGCACTCCGCCATCCTCTGAGTCAGAGGGGCAACGATCCGACTCTTATACGCCGCTCGGAATTGCGCCACGGCCCTCTTCCTCCTCACCACATAGACGATGATCATGATGATCATCGCCGCGAATGCAGGCGGAACGTAGTTAGGCGCATACAAGTAACAGAAGATGTTTAAAGCTGCGATACCTAATAGAGCGAATCGTAGCTTCTTTCTCGAAGCTATTAATCGTCTTCGCAAATCCTCAAGCTGATCGAAAGACGACGATATGGCATGCTTAACATCGTTATAAGCTGGAAGCAAGGTACTCCCTCCTTCATTAACGATCCGCTCTATTCCGTGAAGAACGCGGAACCGCTGAGCAAGACAACCACTGCGCTTACGACGATGAAGGCGAATAGGACGGCCCTAGGAACGACGTGCCACAAAGCCGATCGCCACTCTCCCGCTTCAGCATTATAATGGGCTCGAAGTCGGCTGACGATCACGTTATGACTTGGGTTCTGCTTATTGTACACGATGTCTATCGATGGTTTGCGTCTCAGAAAGAAAGTCCACAGAACATACTTCCTATACGTGTTATCCTTAACCCGAAAACGATATTCCCTGATAGACACCTTATTTGTAGTGCCTGCACCTTCGGGTCTCCAGTCATAAGCCTCGTAGGTTTCCGTACCGAGCTTAACCGTTCGGAATTCTGCGTACTTCAGTAGCAACAGCCGTCTCCAGCCGAAATAGATCGAACCCAGCGTCAATATCCCCATCACGACCAAGGTCATCCGGAGACCGGATGCATCCTCATCTCCGCTAGACAGCGCATTCAACTCGTTCAACGTCGCCGCGATGATGAATAACCACAATATTAACCATACCGAACATGCTGTTCCGACGATCGCGGACCAATGCAGTTGTTTCGTATCTTGTTGCTTCATATTGGCCTCCCCTGGCACGAAGTGTTAAACATTGTCGTATTCTCCTTGTTACTATTCACTGCCGCGATCCCATAATCCTTTCGTTTCACAATCAGAAATAGACAAATTTCTACAAGATCAGCTAACGCAAAAAAAAGAAACCGTTCGGAACGGTTTCTTGGTACATTCCATGTAGAGCCGCCTATCCTATCTGTTCGTAAGTCGTTTCCCGTATAAAGTGTCTAATGCCCATACCGCACCATACGTCCAGCCGATGATCAGGAAGCCAATCGGCAACCCATAACCCTCCCTGAAGATCATGAGATGACTTCGGTATCCTAAGTAAATCAATAAACCTACCGCAGCTAAAGCTGCGATTCTCCAAATCCAATGAATTCGAGTATATCCCCATACGACGAGGATATAGCTTACCGTAGAAAAAGTTAGATATAACCCATACCGGCTTAATCGAGGGTGGTCAGGGAGCAAAGTTGTCGCGAATCGCATATACCCGAACAAATCGAGCACGCCCCACATCAATACAATATTACAGAGCGGAAACAAACCCAGTATCGTGTAGACATACAAGTAGAATGGACGGACACCTCGCATCAAGCGTGCGTACATCCATTTCGCAATGGCGAAAAACGCGAGCAACCCGATGAAGGTCATCCATGTTCTCCACCAATGGTGGCGATAGATCCCTAACCTCAAGAAGAGGATCTCTACCAACGAGTAGATGCCGGCGACAATCGCGTTCCAGTACAGCGGCTTGCGACGAACGGCAAGGAGCAGCGCGCTTGAAGCCACTCCGAATTGCGAGAACAGATTTCCTGATAACACATCATTAAAGGGATCGAGCTCGGGATTGCGAATGATCTTGGGGTAATACTCATAAGCGTCCAGAAAGATCAGGACGAACGTTTCAAAATAAAGCGGTAACCCCGCTATCGTTAAATAGAAGCCCAACGTCCTTAAGCGATTCTCCGAACGATGCAGCGTATAGGCGACCTGAGTTACGGCTGCTAAACCCAACAAGATATACCAGATGGTATGCGACCAGAATTGGCTCATCGTAATGTCCTTTAGAATGGAGTTAACCCATTCTTATTCTAGCCGTTAGCCGGTAGGGTACATACCTGGACGATAACCTGTACGAAAATCCACACAAAGACACTCATGAGTTACTCCGAATTCGAGACCTGTATGATAAATCGTACACAGACGCACATGAGTTACTCCGAAATCGAGACCTGTATGAATAATCGTACACATCAGCGCATGAGCTGGACCGAACCCGAGTTCCTGAACGAAAAATCGCACAAAGCCGCGAGAGCAACAAACACCGGAAGGAGATACAAGCCCTCCTCCAAAATCTAAGGGGCTGTCCCAGAAAGACGTCTAAATGACGCTTGCGGGACAGCCCCTACCTTGTTCTAGCTACTTATTTCGATAGTAGGTTATACAGCACTTGTGCCATTTCTGCACGGGTAGTCGTACTTGTCGGAGTAAGCTGTCCGGCACTGCCTCCGATCGTTCCGGTTTCAACGAACAGCGTCATAGCGGCCGTTGCCCAGGAAGCGATCTGTCCTGCATCGCTGAAGCTTCCGATCAAAGTGCCCGATTGACCTTCTGGCAGCTTGTCGATCGACTTCAATGCATGGTAGAGCAGCGTGAACATTTCCTGACGAGTAATCGCTCTGTCCGGTGCGAATCGATTGTTGCCGATGCCGTTGGCGATTCCAAGTCTCTTGGCCGCAGCCAGGTAGCCCGTGTAGTAGGTGTCGCCAGCATCCGAGAAGTTATCCGTCCGATCTTCGTCAGCCGCGATTCCATAAGCTTTCATCATCATGACGAGGAAGTCGCCGCGGGTTAACTTGGCATTCGGACTGTAACGGCCGTTGCCCGTACCCGTCGTAATCTCTCTGGCGGCCACGAAGCTTACCGCCTTGTTATACCAAGCACTCGGCGCTACATCATCGAAGCTGAACGTGTTGTAGCCGACTGCGTAGTAGCTGAAATGCGTCGTGGAGAACGTTACGGTACCGGTTGCCGCGTCGTAAAGTCCGTTAGGCACCGCCGTCGCCTTCCCGCTGCCGTCAATGTACCAAATCACGATACGCTCCGGATTCGCGAGCTCCGCCGCGGTCGGGGTATAAGGTACCACTACCGTTACCGGCGCTCCCGGGTTGTTCCACTCTACAGGTTTTCCGTCTATCGATAGGGAGAGCTCGATCAACGGTCTTGCTCCGATGGCTGATCTTGCAGCTTCGGGAAGCAACGATTTATCGCCATGGCCGATAGAGATAGCCGCTTTGGTTCCGGCTGTTCCTTGGACACCCGTCAACATATTCGATGGAACCGTAATGCTGCCTACGTCGGTACTCACCATTAAGGCCCCTTGCCGATCAGCCGCCGACAGATGAGCTACTGGGATGTCCGTAATGTAGGTGTTGACGTCCGGGATGGAAGGAACCGTAATGACAGAGGTTCCGCCATTCGATGCAAGGTTCGAGCTCGATGTCGTATCGAGCACCGCCGTTCCCGCCTTGGCATCCACCGTTATCGACAGCTTCGTATCCGCCGTAACGTTACCCGAAGCATCCTTCACATTAATAACCGCCGAATATTCAGGCTCAGCCGGAGCAGGAGGGCTGCCTCCGATGTTGCCCGTAGAGCCGCCGGATGGTACAGATGCGAACAAGGCCATGATGGTCGTATCGTTCGCCGGCATCGTAAAGGTAGTGACGGCGTTAGCCGCATTCTCGAAGGTTCCATTAGCCGTAGACACCCATCCGGTGAATACGTAATTCGAATTCGCTTGGGCGAAGATCGGGATGACTTGACCTGCCTCATAATCGCCGCTTGCGCCTAGGATGATGCTTCCGCCCGTTCCAGCCATTACGGTTAAGGCGTAAGTATCTTCATCCGGTATTACATTCGGCACCAGAACCAGATTGACCGGTGTTACTTCATCCTGCAAGACGCTCACATCGTTTACGCTGGCGCTTGCATATCCCTCTTTGGATGCCGTTACCGTATAACCCGTTCCTGCCGGAACGTAAGCAATGCTATAGGTTCCATCCTCCGCAGTAACAGCTTGATAAGGGACACCGTATACGGATACGCTGACGCTTGCTCCGGAGACGGCTCCGTACACGCTATCGGTTACCGTTCCGCTAATCGTACCCGTGCTTGCAGCCTCATCGTTTTGCGTAAACCGCACTTCGCTTAGCCCGTAATATTCTCCGCCATAAGTGCCTTGCCCAACGACCGGATCGGCCGTGATCCTTACATATTGAGCCTGCTTATGGAAGATGACCGGCTGACCGTTGTCCAGATTCGTTGCGGCTTGATTCGCTTTACCGCTCGCCTTCGCCAGCGTATACGGATATGGTTTGTCATTCGCCGAGCCAGGGCCCCTCAATTCCATCCAAGGATCGTCTTGATTCACCTTGTATTCGATTTTGACATCCTTCATTCCTCGATTGGCGAAGGTGCTCTGGTTCATGTTCCAGATCCACATCTCGCCAATGTCGCTCACCGCGCCGAAGTCGAACTCAACCCAAGCGTTCTCCCCCGGATAAGAGGCGGTATGCCACATCGTATTCGCCGAAGAGTGGTTATCGTGAACGTCGAATACGGTTCCCATCGTGCTCATGCCCGAACCGTTGATCAGATTCTGGGGATTCTTCGTATCCGCATAAGTGCTTCCCGCCGTCGCGATTACCGGAGTCAGCAACGACTTCTGTCCTGTAATCTGAACCGTATACTGAGCCGATATGGCAGGATTGTCCACAGCCGATGCGACCGCGACGACGACGCCGTTACGGGCTGCGATCAGCTTGCCGGACTCCGTAATGACAGCTGAGTTCGTAGGATTGCCAGCTTCATCCGTCACGGACCAGATCACGTTCTGATAGGTCGCTTCAGCGGGTGCCACCATCGCCGACAGCTGAAGGCTTCCGCCGTAGACGGATATGGCGTTCGCTCCATTCCCGGCGGAGATCGCAATGCTCTCGACAGGAACAACGTCCGCCAGCTTCAATTGGCTCGTGAACCGAAGCTCAGCCAGTCCGAAGTAGCTGTCTCCCCATGAACCGTTGCCTTTCGTCGGATGCGCGGTAATGCGAACATATCGCGCTTCCTCGCCGTTGAAGCGGACAGGACTGCTATGGCCATCGTTCAGATTGGTCGCGCTCATCGCGTCCAATCCGGTCCCTTGCTTCAATTGGAACGGATAATCCGGATCGGCCGCTTCCAAGAAGACCATATCTTCCGGCGGCGTTAACGCTTGCCAGTCGTTATTGTCCGTGGAGTACTCGATCTTCACGTTCCTCAATCCGCGCTTCACATTCGTCGCGCCGGATTGGTTCAGATTCCAGATCCACAGCTCGTCCAGCGGATAGACTTTGCCCAGATCCACTTCCACCCAGGCATTGCCAGCCGGGTTATTCGCCGTATGCCACATGTCGTTGGCGCTTGAATCGACTCGATGGACATCCTGCAGCGAACCGTTGCCCGACATACCGCTATTATTGATTAGATTCAGCACCGTTTTGGACGCATTGTAGGTGCTGCCAGCCGTTGCGCCGACTGCTGGAATAATCGGAGGGTTGCTGGAAGCCGTTATCTCATAAGTCCTTGTGGCTCCGTCCTTCTCCACTCTGATGACGATCGTGTCGCCATCCGCATGGATCGGGATCGGCGCGGACGCAATGCCGTTCTCGACCTCGACGCCGTTCACCGTAATCACTACGCCCGGATCGGCCTCGTATACGCTAGCGGTTACGCTGATTCCTTCCAACCGAGCGAAGTTGTCGCCGAGCTTCAGCGTGTAATCCCGGGTCTCGCCGTTGAAGCTAGGCGATAGGATGCCGTTAGACACCTCCAGACCGGTTAACGCCGTACCGACGTTACCCGTCTGAATGGTCACAGTATTGCTTATAGCCTCATTACCGCTTGTGTCTATCGCTTTAACGGTATAAGCATAGGTTTTACCCGCTTCCACCGTGCGATCGCGATAAGAGATGACATGATTATCGTTCATGCCGCCAATCTTGACACCATCGCGGTACACTTCGTAATTCTGAACCATCACATCGTCTGCTACAGGCGTCCAATATAGATCGATTCTGGCGTTCGATCTTAACTCTGCACCCAGAATCGGCTGCACAGGCGGCGTGCTGTCTAGAATATTGCTTTCGCCGGGTGCTACCGCGATCGATGCAGCGCCCTTGGCTCCGGCTCCCGCCGCGCGAACGCGGTAATAGTAAGGCTTCTGCGTATCGCCCGTCACCTGTGTATCGAACCATACCGTCCGATTGGCGGTACCGAGGTAATTCCCGCTTCCCGGAACGAAGTCCGGATCGCTGCTGCGGAACACCTCGTAGTACAAGGCTCCGTCTACCGCATCCCAATGAAGCTGCGTGCCTTGCGTATTATAGGCAGGTACGACGTCCGTCGAATGGGCTTCCACGCCGAGCAATCCGACGTTCGCGGTGCCGCTGCTGCCCACGACTTCAACCTTGAGGGATGTGGTCGTCTTAGGTGCTGGAAGAACGAATACCTGCTTCTTGCCATCCGCCGGAAGACTACCGATCGCTTCGTAGGTCGAGCCGTCGTCGAAGGTCAGCTTGGCGGACACGACGTCATCGGTCGTATTCGGCCGATCCGCGATATGGATGCTGCGAATCGTCACTTCATCGTCCCAGTCATATTGAATCCAAGCGGTCTTCTGGCCCTTGGATGCCCATTCCAATCCGTTATCGATGCTTCTGGCGTTCTCTGGCGCATAATTGTCGTTGAACACGCTAGAAGCCGTCACGTTGGCCGTCAAAGATAGGTTCGTCTGAGAACCGCTCTCCGTAGATTCGGCCGTCAGATTCGTTACCGTCGCCGGCGCCGCGCCGAATCGGACGCGGAACGTCTTCAGCCCGTATGCGGGCAGGTCGAACGTGAACGTATTGGAGCTCGATACGAGGGACAGATCGTTCTCGATGAGATCCGTCTCGGTAACGGAGCTTACTCCTGCGAACGGCAATGTCACGGTAACTCCGTTCGCCGCTTGACCCGTTATCTCATGGAAGCGGACGATCATGCCGTCCGAATTCGCTTCCGCCGACTTCATCGTCGTAAGCTGAACGTTCCGGTTGCTCACGTTGATGAGATTGTCAGACATAGCCCCCGCTGCGCCTTGCGCCTCTGTAATTACAGTAGCTTGCAGCGGCGTGCTGGTCTCCCAGCCGAACCGGGAATTGTCACCGACTCCGGCGCCTTGGTTCGTGAAGATCGAATACTTGAAGTCCACCTTGCCCGGCTGGTCTCCCTGGAAGTTCGTTCCCCACATGTTGTTCATGACGTAGCTGTAAATATAAGACTTCTCCGAACGGTAGTCGAACGACCAACTGCCGGTTCTTCTCTCCCCGAACTGCAGCAGCGAGGTGTTCGGGATCGCGAGCGTCATGTTGTAGTTATCGTTCTTGTCCTTGACGTTCACCCATTTGTTCGCCGTATACCAGTCCGTGGAAGTGCCGTAAACCTGCTCTCCCTCGGCAGTGTTGCCCATTGGAAGGTCGTAACGTATCTCGTAATTGTTCCCCGAAGTCTTGAAAGGGAACGAATAGAAGGCTTCCTCTTTCGAGGACAGCGTAGGTACGGATTCCTTAACCACGACGTTCCGAATATCGATTCTTGGAATATCGTTATACAGCGTCACTTCCTGCCGAATGCTGCTCGCGCGGAACGTGGAAGTATTCAGACTCGCGACGGCGCTGTAACCGTTCGCTTGAATGTCGAGCTTGCCCGCATTCGCTTTAGGCGTATACAGCTTCCACTTATCCGCGGAGAACTCCACGCCTTCATTGTTCAGCGGAATGCCGAAATCATCGTAGTATTGATATTGATTAAAGCTTACCGGCGCGGACTGATCGACGATCTCTCGATTCCCGTTCTGCTTGTCGATGATGCTGGAGATCGTGCCATCCGCGGCAAAAGTAACTTTATAGTAAGCGTTCTCAATAGTATGGTCTCCGGCAACGACCTGCGGCGCAAAACTAGGGGCTTCAGCCGCCGATTCGATCGTGAACGTCTTGTACCCAAGCGCGGGAACGTCGTTCGCGACGAACGTCAATACGCCGTCCTTCATCGTATAAGGTACCGACACTGCGCCGTCCCTAATGACGAAGTGCTCAGGCAGCTCGCTTACGTCCGCAACCGTAACAACGTCGTCCCTGACCCAGTTCAACGGATTGTAGACGTAGATGCCTTGGCCTTCCGTATGGACCTGAGAGGACAGCTGCTTCAAGGAATCGGTCAGCACCTTGTCCGCCAGCGCCTTAGCACCGAACGCATTACTGCGTTTCCATTCGAACTGATCATGATAGTTGCTGCTGCCGTTATAACTCGAAGCTCCCCATGTATGCTCGTTATACAGCATGCTGCGATGAACCGCTTCGGCCAAGTCCTCGTAAGGATAGGCGGTTCCCTGCAGAGCGGAGGCCAGGGAAGCGGTCGTCTCGGCGACCGGAATCAGCTTCTCGCTTTCCTTGGCGATCCCGGACTCATAGGCGGTCGTGCCGATGCCGTCATTCCACCAGTTCTCCTCGGTGCCGATCTCCGTCGGAATCAGATCTCCGTACTCGCTCTCCACAGCTTCGAAGAACTCCTGCGGAAAGGCGGTTTTGATTCTCGGATAGATGTATTTGCCATCCTCGTGCCATTTCGCATTCAGCTCATTAGCCACAATGATGTGTTTCTCGTACGGGCCTTGGTTGTCCCCGAACGGAACGATCGACATCGCGAACTTGTCATACGGAAACTCCGGATTGGCTCCTCTTCCGCGTCTGTTCTCCAAGTCGTTGATGAGGTTCATCAGCGTCGTGTACGCCTTGTTCACATCGGTTCCCAATCCGTAATCGTTCGAATACTTCGCTCCGTTGAAGATGAGCATCTTGTTATTCGGATCCGCGCCTAGCATGTAGTAGATATCGAATTGTCTTACCTTGTAGTAAGGAGACCTTGCCGTGTTCATGGCATGCATCCCGTACTTGATTCCCGCTTTCACGGCAGCATCCACGTACCCCTTGCTGACGGAAGGGTTATCGAAGAAGTATTCCACCGAATTCGGGCTTACGCCCAGCATGTCCACCATGCGGCGATTCGTGTAGTACGCAGCTCTTGCCGCGCCCTCCGTGCTGAAGTTCTCAGGCGTGTAGTTGAATTCCGCGGCGCCGAGATTCAACCTGCCCTCCTTCAATAATTCGATCATCTCTTCGATCTGATCGACGGTTCTGTACTTCATATAGGATTCGCCCATGACGAACGCGGCGTCTCCCATCGCGTACCTGAACTTCTCCAAGTCGGTCTCGCGTTCGTCCGAATTAGTGAGATACTGCTTCACCGTATCCAGATAACCGGCGTACGCTTTGCGCAAATTCTCTTGATAGTTGGTATACCCAAGATCCGTGTGCATCGCTTGAGAGAGGTAGAACTCCCAGTGGCGCGTTCTTGCCCACTCGTTATTCACGTACACCGCCTTGGCGGTACCTTCCGCTAGCTCGTTATCGTAGAGCTCAAGCTTCATGCTGGTCGTCTCGCCCGGCTCCAGCAGCCCGTTCGTATCCATAACAGGCACGATAACGTCGCTGGCTCCTGCCGCGATCGTGCCGATCGGAGCAATCGTTGCCGGCTCGCTGCCGACCGTGACTTTCGCCCAGCCAGTGAAAGCGTCTCCGCCGTTCACGATGGAAGCCGTCGTCTCCTGCGTACCGTCGGCTCTCACCATTGGCGTCTGCTTCACCTTCGTAATCGTGACTTCGCCCTCGGCCGCGCTTGCCTTCATCGGCACGGACAGAGGGAGTGCCAGACAGAAGCATAGGAATAGGGTAAGGATTCTCGATGCTTTGGAACTCACATGCTCTCCTCCTCTAGATCTGAAATTTAAAGTCAAATCTAGCATATAGAACCATGAATTCCACCTTAATAGAAAATATATAGTTTTTATGAAGGATCTATAGCATTCTCCGTGTTCCCGAATAAAGCGGACAATCCGAGCAGCACCGAAGCATCCGGATTATCGGCCACTACGAGCTTCACATCTCCCCAAGGGGTCCAGCTCTTCTGATTCACTTTGTCATACAGCGATTGGAGTAGGAATTGCTGCGATTTCATCAGGCCTCCGCTTAGGATGACGATCTCCGGATCGTAAGCGTGCACCATGTTAATGATCCCGGCGCTCCAATGCGCCATCAGCTCCTCCAGCACGTCCATTCCTACGGCGTCTTTCCTGAGAGCAGCGTCGATAATCTCTCTGTAACCCGGATGGCTAACTTCCGACAATTCGCTATTCATGTATTGCGGATGACGCTTCAACGCATACGACAAAGCCCAGTGGCCGGCTTGCGCCTCCAAGCAGCCTGTATTGCCGCAATTGCATAGGTTGCCGTGAATGTTCGTGGTGAAATGTCCGCCCAGGATGCCTGCTTGATAATGCTTGCCTCTTAGTACTTGGCCATCGATCATCGCTGAGGTTCCGATACCGGTGCCGAACGTAAGCAACACGGCATCCTTCGTTCCGCGGGCAACCCCGTGATGGACTTCTCCGAGCAACGCCGCACGGGCGTCATTCTCGATCATGAAAGGCAACCCGAACGTATACACCGCCCACTTCTCGATATCGAAGCCAACGACGTCCGCATACTTCTCATTGATCGATAATATCGTTCGCCGCTCGGTATCCACGATGCCAGGCGTAGCAATCCCGATTCCCGAGCAATCGGCCAAGGTGGCCTTGCACAGGTGCAGCAAGACGCCTACCTCTGCTTTCACGTCATCTAATCGGGCGATTAACCCTTGATCGGAATGCGAAGGAAGGCGCGTCTGCTCCAGCACCTTCCCTTTGTCTACCAAGCCTACTTTAATATTCGTTCCGCCGAAATCGATCGCAATAATCATATGGCTTCGCCCCCTGAATTACCGAACAAAAGCCTTAATCGTTCCATGCTTACCCTTGCGGCTCGAATCGCTCGGTCGAATCGTATATACCCCTACGGCTGCCGGTACGATGAAGGTTTCGGCATAATGGATAACCATGGGTTCGAAGGCTCCCGTCGGACTCTCGACGACAACCTCCTCGCCCTCGACTAGGTTCAACATCTGGAATACGCCTTGCGTATGGTGCGGCGTTATATCCGTAAACCAATGCCTGCGGGTTTCGATGAATTGGGTTTCGTGCAGCCCCGTCTTCTCCTCGATCCAATGCTCGCCTTCCGCGACTCGGACAATGGGATTGATTAACTCCTTGCGTACCCACTCGGTCGTACGATCCCATTGGATATTGAGGGCGCCGTGATCAAGATGCACGGGTCTTGGTTGGCCGTCCAGCCCGAGACGATCCCAGTCCCACAATTTGAACGTGAAAATATACGGGGTCGCGCTGATCTCAAGCACCATCCCCCCCGTGCCCGAGCAGTGAACCGTCCCGGCCGGGATGCTGAAATGATCGTGCTTAGCCGCAGGGAATATATTGATATATTGCTCTGCCGGGAAGGAGAACCCTCCCGCTTGTGCCTTGTACAAGTCGTCTAGCATAGCATGCGGGTCAATGCCTTCCTTGGTCCCCAAATACACGGTTGCTCCAGGCTCGGCATCGAGCATGTAGTAGCTTTCATCCTGCGTATATTCCATTCCGAACTTGTCGCGAATATATCCGGTCAGCGGATGTACTTGTAAGCTAAGGTTCTGCCCCTCGACGGTGTCGAGAAAATCGAACCGGATCGGGAACTCCGCACCGAAGCGAGCGTAGACTCTGTCCCCTAGCAACGCTTGCGGCTCGAAGAAGACCAGATTGATAGAAGGCATCTCCACTCGGATATCGCCGTATTGCAAATACACGCTATTTTCTTCAGGCACTCCGTCGAAGCTCCACGCATACGGGTTATTCTGCTTGTCCAGCCCGATCTTCCGCTCCATCCAAGTTCCGCCCCATACCCCAGGATCGAAATAAGGCACTAAGCGGAACGGCCGATGCACCGCCTGCTTCATTCCGGCGAATAAAGCTTCTCGGCTGACCAGCTTCGGCGTATCCCTGAGATTCGTATCCAGATAGTAGTGCGCCTTCGGCAATAAGGAACGCTTCATCCGGTCGGCGGCTCTCCACTCGATGAAGAACCCCCTTTTATATTTCCGGAGGATATCTTCATCGTAGTTATCGTCCAGCCAATTGCCGAATTCGCGGCTGCGATATCGCTGCTGGATCTCCCACCTTGCCAGATCTGCGTATAGGATGCAGTCCCCTTCGCTTATCAGGGAAGCTCCTGTTCCGATCACGACAACGATGCCCTCGGTTACGGCCTCTATGTCGGCGCGAAGCGACTCGATAGCTGCCGGGTCATAGAAATCTTCAATCTGAAGCGGCGACATGACGCCGAACACCCTATCCTGTGTGACATAAGGCGCGATCATAGCTTGAATATCGCTAGCGGGCTTAACGGCCCGCTCCGCTTCAATGACCTTCTCGATCCTGCAGTTTATCGCAAGTCCGCGAACGATCTCATGAATTCGAACCGCCGTATAACATTCGATGATGACGACCGTCTTCTGCCGACCCTGGGCGACGCGCTCGAGTTCTTGTCCTATGGACGCATAGCCGCACCAGCTCTGTTCATCCCAGTCTTTAATGGTAATGCTAGGTTCTTTATCGTAATTAGACATCGCGATGCACTCCTCTGCGTTGTACGTCGGAATTATGATTTGACCGTTAACAGCATGCCTTTAATGAAATTGCGCTGCAAAGCGAAGAACAAGATGATCGTCGGCAACGAAGTCAGCACGATTCCAGCCATCAGCGTCGTGACGCCGGAGCGGAAGAACATCCCTTGCATGGTGGCAAGCCCGGCCATTACGGGACGTACGGACTCGGACCGGCTTAAGGTCATGCCGAACACCAGGTCATTCCAAATCCATGTATATTGGAACAGCATCAAGACAGATACCGGCGGAAGCAACAACGGGAAGATGATTCTAGTGAAGATGCCTAAGCTTCTGAAGCCGTCGATCTGTGCAGCCTCTACGATCTCGTAAGGCAACGTCGTCATGTAATTGCGCAGCAGGAACAGACAGAACGGGATGCTGATCGCAATATAGAACAACAGCATGCCTCCGAACGTATCGTACACTCCAACGCCTTGGTAGGCTTTGAACAACGGAACCAAATACATTTGGAACGGAAAGATCGTGCCGCTATAAATGAGCAGGAACCAGTAGAATCCGCCTTTGACGCGTAGAATGACGATGCCGAAGGCAGCCAGCGCGGCAACGAGAATGCTAATTCCCGCTCCGAAGAAACTGTACAAGAAGCTGTTGAGCATCCCCCGCCCCAAAGCTCCCATATGCAAAGCCTCTTTCATATTGCTGAATAAATGAAAGGATTCAGGGAGCGCCCAGATGTCCCCGTAAGTGAAATCCTGCAGCGATTTAGTCGCATTAGACAGCACGAGTAGAACCGGAAGCAGCCATAACGCCCCAAGGACGGTAATAATCGCATACGACGCCATACGTAACGTTCGATTCACATTAACCCTCCTTCACCATTGTTTTTCTAAGATAGAACCAAGACACCGCAATGGACGTAATCGTCAGGATAATGGATATGGCGGCGCCTTGACCGAATTTGAATAAGACGAACGACTCCCGGAACATGGTGACGGCCAGCGTCTCCGATGACCGATAAGGTCCGCCCATCGTCATGACCCATATAATATCGAAGATCTTGAAGCTGTTGACGAGCGCCATCCCCATGACGACGATCGTGATCGGATTGAGCAGGGGCAGCGTAATGCTCCAGAACGTACGCACCCGGCCGGCTCCGTCGATCGCAGCCGCTTCGAACGGTTCTTTGGGAAGCGCGCCAAGGCCGATGAGGAAGAGCAGCATGTTCGTCCCCGTTCCTTGCCAGACGGAAGCAGCAATCATCGCGTAGCTATTGTAAGGAGGCGTATTCAGCCAATCCATCGCCCAGGCTTCCAACCCTAGATTCGTGAGCACGAGGTTGATCCCGTTACGGGAGAACAGCAGCACCCAGATGACCCCTACGACCGTTAGGGACATCGCGTACGGCAAATAAAAGATGTTCTTGAAGATGCGCTGACCTTTCATATGCTGCAGCAGCACGCTGAAGAGCAAGCCGAGCCCTACGGGAAAAATAAGCGTGGCGATAACCCACAATAGCGTGTTCTTAAGGGAGGTAATGTACGTTAAATCCTTGAAAATCCTCGCGTAATTGTCGAAGCCTACGAACTCGGGGGCTTTCAGCCCGTCGTAGCTGGTGAAGCTTAAGTAAAGGGTGTAGATGATCGAGGTAATAAAAAACGAGGTAATGATGATAGCTGCGGGAAGGATATAACATAAAGCAATCCAGTGTTTCCTTATATAGTTCATCCACCTGTCCTCCAGTCCTTACTATGGTCTCTATAACCATTGTAAAGACGGAAGGAGGCAGGGATAATGGACGATCTATTGATTTCTTGTAACATCTATAGCTGCGTATTTCGATATTCCTGAGGCGTTATGCCATGCTGTCGCTTGAATATTTTGGAGAAATAAGCGGGGTCGCTGTATCCGATCGATTCTGCGATTTGGTACGTTTTATAATCCGTCTCCATAAGCAGCTTCTTCGCCTTGTCCATCCGAACATCGGTAACGAATTCTACGACGCCGATGCCGGTCTTCTTCTTGAACATCACGCTGAAATAAGCTGGATTCATATGGACATGCTCTGAGATCGATACCAGATTAATCGAGTGATTGTAATATTTCTTGATGTACGCGATCGCTTTCTCAACCGCATGGTTCTGATACGCGCCGGACTTCTGTTCGTTCAGCTGCTCGATGAATTGATTCACCCGTTCAAGCTGGTCCGAGAAGGAATCGGCATATCCCAGCTGTTCGAGCCACACGGAGGAATGAACCCCAATCTCCTGATCGGCTTGTTTAAAAGGCGACTTCTGCATGAGCGTAACCAGAGCCACACGCAGCTCTAGCTTGAGCTTCTCTAACCCCAGCGGCGCATAGCCTGAATTCTTCACCGTGTCCAGCCATTGAGTCAACAGAGCTTGAATCTCGCTTAGAGAATTGCATTGTTGCAGCTCTTCTAGCCGTTGGAGATGGGGCGTTATATCTTCGTTCACATTATGGGTTAAGCCCTTCGAGGTGATAAGGACGCTCTTCTCGCTCAACAATCGCAAGCTCAATAGCCGATTCGCTTCCCCATAAGCTTCGGCTATAGCAGGCAAAGGATAGGCTGCGGATAACGCCGCCGAGAACGATAACTGCAAGTAATGCGACAGATTCCCCCGCGTTTCCTGCAGCTTCTCGCAGTTGGCCTCGAAGGTATCGTTATGGGGCAGCAGGACGACCAATTGCTCTTGTTCATCGTAAAAGCAAGGCGCGCCGTTGAATATTTCACCGCATATGTTCAGGCAGGCATACTTTAAGAGCTCCCAGTCCGCGGTCGAATACTTCTGTATTCTTTCCAACCGCTTCTCGCCTCTAAGGATGGCTACGGAATAGTCGCAAGGTCGCAGAGGAATGCCCAGACGCTCCGCTTGTTCGATCGTGTCCGTCACCGAGAGCTTGGTTCTCTTCACGAGGAGCGTTCTTAGGTAATCCGATCGCAGGAGCAGCTGGCTTCGATTCAGGATTTCGTCCTTCCGGCTGTCTTCCATGAACTTCTCCAGCTCCAACGAGAGCTTCTCGTAGATCGAATGAAGCAGCTCTCTCAGTTCGGTATAGATAGGCGGTTTCACCAAATAGTCGCTGCAGCCCGATCGGATCGCTTTTCTGGCATAATCGAAGTCGTCATACCCGCTCAGGATGATCGTGCGGATACGGCGCTGATCTATAGCAAGCTTCTCGATCAGCTCCAACCCGTCCATGTTCGGCATCCGAATGTCGGTCAGAACAACATGGGGTTCTTGGTCATCGATGAGCTTAAGCGCGTGCAGTCCATCATTAGCGGTACCTACCACGGCTACCGGCAGATCCATCCGCTCGATCATCTTCACTAATCCGGTACGCAGAATTTCCTCGTCATCCACGATCAGAACCTTCATGGTCCATTCGGGGAAGCTTGATGTTGAAGGCTGTTCCATGCCCGACCTCACTCTCGATGTCAAAGCTAATCCCGCCTTTCGTGTAAGTGAGCAGTATTCTTTCATACACGTTCCTGATGCCCATGCTTTCTTTGTCCTGTCCTTCTATACCGATCATCATGGCTTTAAGCTTCTTGAGGTGCTCCGGATTCATGCCGATTCCATTGTCATGAATGCGAATGAACAGCATGTCTCCCCCCATCTCCACAGTACCCTTGATCTCAATGCGGATGATCCCTTCTTGACCGTTCGGTACGATACCATGGAGGATGGAATTTTCCACGATCGGCTGCAGCAGCAATTTGATGATTCGCCATTCCTTGACTTGCTCTTCAATCTGCAGCTCCAGCGTTAGTCTAGGATACCGATACTTCATCACGTCGATGTACAGTTTGATATATTCGCATTCCTTCTCGACGTTGACCCATTCCTTCTCCCGATCGATCGAATAGCGGAACAGCTTGCCCAGCTTGGCAGCCATCGTAGAGATGTTGTAATTCTCATCTATCTCGGCTTGCATCACAATCGCGCTTAAGGTGTTGTACAGAAAATGAGGGTTAATCTGCGCCTGCAGTGAGGCGATCTCCGATTTCTTCCGTCCTTCTTCGATCGATACAATCTCTTTAATCAGGTCGTGAATATGCCCGATCATATTCTTAAAGCTGGTCGTGATAATCCCGATCTCGTCCGTACGGGTAGTGGCAGGAACATCGATATGAAATTGATATTTCGGCGCAGTGAGCATCATCCGGCTGAGACGCTTCAAAGGCGATGATATCCGATAGCTTGCCATAATGACGATGATGAACGCCATTAAGAAGAATAATAAATTGATTAACAGGAAAAACCGCTGAATCTGGCTGATTTTATGAAACAACTGCTTCTGCGGCATAGCAGTAATCAATGTCCAGTTCGTCGTATCCGACTTGAATTCGCTTTGAAAATAATCTGCGTTGGCGCACTCGGACCACGGCTTATTCGTGCACTGCTGGAGGACGTCGAAGATGACCTGCTCCTGTTCGTTCATTAGGAATAGATTGCCGTCGCGGCTTAATAGTTCTTTGCCCGTTTCCAGTGCAAAATCCAGTCGATAAAACAGCCGAACCATGCTAATCTCGTGGAAGGTCTGCGGGTTATAGAGCAGTCGCGACACCGCGAACAGAGGCCGGCCGTCTTCTCCGATCATCGGAGGCAGCAGATACGTCGCCCCCTTAGCCGCTTCCGTCTTGCTCATCCAGTCCGTATCGTTATATTTAATGGATTCTCCTAATTGAAAACGGTTACCGTTACGGTCGTACATCTCCACCGACACGATGCTATTCCGATCCGTGGCGAGCAGCATCGATAACCAGCCATTGATCTGAGCCGTTTCCTCGAACGAGTAACCCAGAATGCCTTCGCGGTTATCGAGATGATCCTCCAGGATGTTGTTCAGCGTATAATCGTAAACCGGATTTTTCGTAATCCCGTTCAAGATTTGAATATAACTGTCCATCGTTTCCCCCGTGTTCTGGGTTATTCCGCTGAGCCAGGACGAGGCGTCGGCCTGCATCTCCTTCTTGATATAGTTGAAGGTAATCAAGTTAATAACCAGGGTAGGTGCCAGACAGGTCAGCAGGAAAATAATGATGAGTCGGTTGGGAAAAGAGATGGACATAGGTTCCTCCATGAAGTAACGACCTGTGACGATCGACTAGATGCGCAGAAGGGAACCCTCCTAAGAAGGCTCCCTGTCTGACCTATTCAATTAGTGCTCAGCCCAGTATTGATCGGCTTTCTTCTGAATGTTGTCCAGCACGAGCTGAAGCTGATCCGGATTCAGCATGAACCGGGTAAACTCGCTGGATGCATACTCGGCCAACTCGGAAGGCGTAGCTTCCCAGAAGCGAGTGATCGTCGTGTAGCCCTTCGTGTTGATCTCGGATGCCAAGCCTTTGATGATCGGGTCTTGGGATTCAATATCCGTACGAATCGGTACGCCGCCATAGAGCGACAGAATCTTCTCGTTCGCTTCCTTCTTCGTCAAGGCCGTCAGCGCTTTAATCGCATCGTCCTTCTTCTTGGATTTCTCGGACACCAAGAATGGAGTAACCTCCGAGATAACGGAATTGCCTGCTTCCGGTTTAACGGCCGGCAGGACGAAAGCTCCGAAGTCTTTGCCGCCTTCCAATCCGGCTCCCTTGAAGTAATCGGAGTACCAGCTTCCCATCATATACATCGCGAATTCACCCTTCGCGAATGCAGGAGCGATTTCATTATTCCAATCGATCGGTTTCGCGAAATAACCGTTTTTGTAGAAGGATGCCCAGGTGTTCATCGCTTCGACTACTTCTGGATCGGTATATTTGGCATCGCCCACGACTAGCTTTTTGTAGAACTCAGGATTCGTATGGATCATGAATTCCTCGAACCAGATGAACCCGTTCCACACGTCCGTCGTCGTCGTTCCGATCGGCGTAATGCCTTTGGCTTTCAACGTCTCGTTAATCGCAATGAATTCATCCCATGTGGTTGGCGGCTGCAGTCCGTTCTCTTCGAATATTTTCTTGTTGTAGAACATGACCCAGTAATGCACGCCTGCGGGGATACCATATGTCTTGCCGTCGAAGGTTAGCGTATCGGCCATAGACGGGTCAACGCCGTCTGCGACCATTTCCTTCCACTGCTCGGTCATATCGGCCACGTGACCGGCATCCACGAGTTCTTTCATCTGGTACCCGTTCCACCACTTAAATATATCCGCAGCATCATCGGTTGTAAAACCTACGCGGACAGCCGTCTGGAAAGAGGTAGGTTCATTATAAGGCACGCCTTGCAGTTCGGAGTTGCTGTTCTTCAAAGTAATCGGATTGATTTCTTTCAGATAGTCCGTCCACGATGCGTTGTCGTAGTAGAAATCAACCTTAATCGCTTCCGCCTGAGCGCTCGCTGAGCTTTCTCCCGCAGCGGATTCCTTTGGAGTGCTGGCCCCCTCATTATTATTGTTGCCGCATGCAGCCAGCAAAGAAATTACCATAGCGGCTACCCCTGTTAATAACCAGCTCTTTCTCATATACAACCTCCTCGGTATATGTAAATCAAGGTAATCGCTTACCTCGATATTAGTATAGAAAAGTTAAATGGGCTGAAATATAGATTATCTATGGAAATCTTGTAGATTATTTAGAACATGACTATGAGTAGGGCTGTAACATATAAAATAGCCTGAACACCTTATCGGTGTCCAACCGTTCGGAACGGTTTCTTGGTACATTCCATATAGAGCCGCCTATCGGGGAAATCCCCGCCCAAGCAGTCCTATATTAAGGTATAATTATATACATAGTTAGGCATCGCAGCAGCAGGAGGAATGGTAACATGACAACCGTGTCAGACAAGAGCATCAACGTAACGAATCGCCCGACTAGACAGCAGCTCGAACGGATTTACGACGTTCTGGACGAATGCTTCACCGTCGGCAAAGCTTTCTTCCAGGATCGATTGGATCACGATCAAGCCTATGACCCGGCTACGACTTGGTTCGCGACGGTCGACGGCGAGATTGCCGCCAACGTTCAAATCTTCCCTCTACCGATTCGAGTCGGTCAATCGGTTCTGAAGACCGGTTGCATGGGCAGCGTCGGGACGAGTCCGCGATATCGAGGGATGGGCCTGGCGCATAAGATTCTCGATGCGCAGACCGAGTATATGAGAGAAACCGATTACGATATCAGCGTGCTGCTGGCTAGCAAGCATGCTTTCTATGAGAAAGCCGGTTGGAGATTGATTCCCGAAACCGCTTATTCCATCGAGAAGCCTGCAACCGTCGAGCAACCTAGCGAATACGATATCATTCCGTTCGAGCCTCGTTATCTGGACGATCTCCGTTCCATCTATGACCGATACAATCACAATCGCACCTACACCGTAGTCCGTAGCGAAACCTACTGGAACGATCTGATGCACTGGCCGGAATGGAACAAATTAGACTGCCTGCTGCTGCTTCGGAACGATAAAGTCGTGGCCTATGGGATGATCGAGAGGAAAGATGGAGAGCAGGTATTCATTAGCGAGCTTCTCTATCTGAACGAGGCTGCGGATGGCGTCGAACACTTATTCCATGCCCTATGCCGGCTTCGCCCGAATGCCAAGCATATCTTAGCGATGCTGCCGGAGGATCATAAGCTTTACTCCTACTATCAGAGCCATCAAGCGCAATCGATGCCCATCCATATGGCGATGTGGAAAATGATTAACCTGAACTCCGCGTTCCGGAAGCTTCAGCCTGAGCTGGAGAAGCGTCTGCGCGATCACGATTCGCTAGCGGACGAACCCTTCCGCGTCGCGCTCCAATGCGGGGACGATAGAATCTATCTGGATTACCGGGAGAAGCGTCTAGCCGTATCCGACGTTAGCCGGTCGCATCCCTATGTTCCGATCGAAGTAGACGAACGCGACCTTATAGCGGCGATCATGTTCGGTTATCAGCCGACGGACCCGACCAAGGATCACGAACGACTGCTGCAAGCGTTATTCCCGAAACAGCAAGCCGTATATTATCTCGCGGACAGATTCTAACTATCAGAATAGGGTGTGTCGCAAGTCCAACTCTCTTGGACTTATGACACACCCTTGTTTGTCATCCTTTATTCAGTTTCGATCTGCCCAGCAACACTGCCCCGTAGGATGCGTCCTTGATCGGTAAGATCAGCCTCGCAAGCGGGTAGCTGCGCGCAAGCTTGCGCTCCAACGCTTCCCTAACGAACCTGGATTTGAGCAGCACGCTGCCCGCGATGGCGATCGGACTGTCATGCAGCTTCAGCCGCTCGATCACGGGCACGACGAGCTTGAACAGGCCGGCCCCGCTCTTCTCTGCCAGCTCCAGCGCCTCCGCATCCCCTCTCTCGCATGCCGTCGTCATGATCGGGGCGAGCTTCGCGATCTCTTGCTTCGTCGTATTCTTATCATAGACGAAACCCACAATCTCTTTCACCGTGCGAAGTCCAAGCTGCTCGTAGACGAGCGCCGGAATGATCGTATCCGACAATCTTCCGTCTTCCGCTTGAACCAGGATGGATAAGAGGTCGCGTCCGATCTGATAGCCGCTTCCTTCGTCGTCAATGAGATGACCGAATCCGCCCGCGCGATGCTGCTCGCCCTTCCCGTTGACCCCGAAGCAGATCGAACCCGTACCGGCGATGAGAATGATGCCTTGCATCGCGTTCTGCGCTCCGTACAATGCCGTTTCTTGATCGCCCGTAATCGTTAATGGCCCTGCGTAGCCATTATCCCTCACGTGCTTCTCCAACATCCCGACGACCGAAGGATTGCTTACCCCAGCCGCCCCGATGCAGATATGAGTAACGTCCTTCGCAGGATCGCAGACGAGCTTCACGCGGTCGAACAATTCCCCGAAGGAGGCGGCAATGGCTTCGGCATCGCCGCCGTTGTAATTGATCGGTCCTACGGTGAAAGTGGTAAGCCCCTCTTCCCCATCACGGGCGATGGTGACAGCCGTCTTGGTGCCGCCCCCGTCTATTCCGATGATATAGGCCATGCTCAAGTCCCCCTAGAGCTGAATCGTAATATTCGCTGTCGGCTCAACCTCGCCCTTCAAGATGGGGATGAGCGATTGGAAGGCATCCGCCGTATACTCGAAGGCGGACAGTCCGCAGAACTCGCCGTCGATTAAGGCTAGATCATAAGGCCGACCCAACGTAATGGCGGTTACTTGGCATCCAGACGCCAACAGCTTCTGAACGAGCGCCAGCTGACCTTTGTTCTCGCGTGCATTGAACAAGCCGAATACGATATGCTTGTAACCTTGAGCCTTCAGGAGCGCAGCGTTCTGTTGCTCCTCGCTCGGATCAATATCGATAACCTCATACGCTGCATGGAAGCGCTCGCCCATATATTGGGGGAAGCTGAACTCTTGATTGACGCTGCTGGATGCCAGATCGGAACGATAGGAATAAGAGCCCATGAACACGACCTGCTCATCGCCGATACGAATAGGCGCGATATCGCCTTTCATGCGGCAGATCGTCTCCGTACGCATGAGCTCATTCGCGCGACGATGGACATCGCAACCGACGACTTCGTAATCCAACTCTTCAATGACGGCGTATTGGGCTTTGTAGGCAAGAATCTTCCTCACGGCTGTATCGATGATCGCTTCATCCAGATCTCCGGACGCGACGGCTTCTTCAATAAGGTGAATGGCTTCTTTCACTACACTTGGCGTATGGCTGATGAATACCAGGTCGACGCCTGCTTTGACTGCGGCCAGCGCCCCTTGCGCGGTGCCGTAATATTGCTTAATCGCAGCCATCTCCATGCAGTCCGATACGACGAGCCCTTGATAGCCTAGCTTCTCTTTCAACAGCTTCGTGATAATCGTATGGGACATCGTTCCCGGTACGCCGGTCTTCTCGATCTGCGGGAACAGAATATGCGCGCTCATGATCGCTTGGGCGCCTTGCTCGATCGCAGCCTTGAACGGCAGCAGCTCCAGCTCCTCTAATTCCTCCAGCGTCTTCTCTATCACCGGCAATCCGATGTGTGAGTCGGTATTCGTATCTCCGTGTCCCGGAAAATGCTTCAGCGTAGCCATAACGCCGCCGTCTAGGATCCCCTTCATCATCGGGATTCCATACTCGATGACCTTCTGAGCGGTATCTCCGTACGAGCGAACGTTGATGACGGGATTGAGCGCGTTATTGTTGACGTCCATGACCGGAGCCAGATTGAAGTTAATGCCTAATGCCCTCAGCTCCCTGGCTGTCATCCGGCCTGCCGCGTAGGCGTTCTCAGGCCGTCCGGAAGAAGCGATCGCCATCGCTCCGGCCACATTGGTCGCATCCTTCGGCATCCGCGTAACCCGGCCGCCCTCTTGGTCGATCGTAATGAAGCCCGGTACGCCCGTATGCTCCGTGAACCATTGCTGCAGCTCTTTAACCAGACTGCCCAATTGATATTTATTATCGATATTGTGCGAGAACAAGATCATATTGCCTACTTTATAATGTTCGATAACTTCCTTCATATCCGACGACAGTTCCTTCGTCGCGAAGCCGGTGACGAACATCTGACCGAGCTTGTCGCGCAAGCTCATTTGCTCGATTGTCTTCATAATGACCCACCATTCCCTAGCGGTATAGATGATACTGCTGCTTCATGACCGCGAATTGCTTGCTCTCCTCAGCGAACTGCTCGAGCAGCCGCTTAGCTTGAATGCCATCCGTACGATACATGTTGTCTCCGCCCAGCAGATCTATGAACGGGCGCGAGCCTTCCTTGATTGGCGGAAGGAACGAGAACTGCTCGTACGAATCTCTTATCGTGAACAATAACGATACGCCAACCTCTAACGGCTTCAGCTTATGAATATCCGTAATATAGATCTGCACCCCGCCGCATAACTCTCCGGCATGCTTGGATGTCGAAGGCTTAAAGTGAACGGGACGGAATCGCACCCCCGGAATGGCTTGTGCATTCATCTCGTCCGCCAGCTGCTGAGCCTGAATATAAGGCGCTCCGATCATCTCGAACGGGAACGTCGTGCCGCGCCCTTCGGAGCAATTCGTGCCTTCGAATAAGCAAGTACCTACGTATAATAACGCCGTCTCGTATCGCGGCATGCCAAGCGAAGGATGCACCCAGGTTAAACCCGTATCCGGGAAGGACATGCCCCTTTCCCAGCCTTCCAGCCGGACGACGTGAAGCGTTGCGTTCCAGTTCATCTGATCGTTGGCCATCGTCGCCACTTCGCCTGCCGTTAAGCCGTATCTCGCGGCAAGCTCGTAGTTGCCGACGAACGACTTGAAGCCCGGCTTCAGAATATTCCCTTCCACGTCCACCCCGTTAAGCGGATTGACGCGATCGAGAACGACGAATTCAACGCCTGCGTTCGCGCAATCCTCCAGCGCGTACAGCATCGTATAGATGAAGGTGTAATACCGCACGCCCACATCCTGAATATCGTAGACGACGATATCGACTTCATCTAGCATCTCTTTCGTTAACCGCTTGGAGTCCTTGCGGTATAAGCTATAGACCGGAACATTCGTCTGCGGGTCGATGTACGTATCGACTAACGCACCTGCGTCCAGATCTCCGCGAACGCCGTGCTCGGGCGAGAACATTGCAGTCAGATTGAAGTTCTCATGCAGAATATTGATCGTAGACTGAAAATCTTTCGTTAGCCCTGTCGGCGCCGTAATAAGCCCCACTCGCTTACCTTCGAACAAATGACGATATTTCGTAATCGAATCGATCCCGTTCAGCACCATGTGAAGCTTCCCCTTTCGTTCATACGGTTACCACAGACTGGATTGTCTGACCTTCATCGACTCCGCCTGTACCATGAACGCCTCCGCATAAGCTTTGCGCGCTTCACAACCGCGAACGACGGCTAACGCTTTATAATAATCCAGATAACGATATGACTTGCTGTTCGTCACGAACCAGTGCTTGCTGAGCGCATCGATCCACAGATCGAAAGCCGCTTGGTCGAAATCCACGTACACGTACGGCACGAATTCGACGGCATCCTCCCAGTTCTCGGAATAGTACAGTCTTGCGGCGAAGTGAGCGGGAAGCTCGCGTTCGAACGTCGGCAGAGCCGCATAGTACCGCGCATCGTTCACGATATGGTGCGTCAGCGCATGATCCTTGTGCATGCTGTTCTTCCAGTGCGTAATGATGATATTCGGTTTCACGCGGCGAATGACGTCGCACACTTCCCACCGAACCTGCTCGGTGTCGGGCAGCTCCCCGTCGCAGTAATCGAGCACAACCGCTTCGCCGCCGAGCATCTCGGCGAACACTTCAGCTTCCTTCACCTTCTGCTTGCGATACTCCTTCATATCCTGTCCCGCCGGCACGCCTCTCTCGCCCGCCGTCAACGCCAGCGTTACGATCTTGTCGCCCTTCAAGCTATGGCTGGCCAGCACGCCGCCGGAAGCCAGCTCCACATCGCCAACATGCGCCCCAATCGCCAGTACGGTTAATTTGTCGCTCATCTTAAATTTCCCTCCGTAAGATAGAGAATGATTTGACTGCTGTGAAGCCCGCCTTCTGATAAATGCGTATCGCCGGATTGTTGCTTCCGGTGAACAAGGAGATATATTGGCATCCTGCATGCTCGAACGCTTCGACCATTCGGAAGAACAACACGCTGCCCAGCCCATGCCCCTCGTGCTCCGGATGCACGCCGATCCCGCAGAAGAACGCTCGTCCGCTAGGCTCGACGATAATCGGACCGGCGAAGCCGACAACCTCATTCCCATGCACGGCTACGACCAGAGGCGCACCATCCTTCACGTAGGCGACGACATCCTTCTGCCACATCGGATTCTGCAGGGCATCCAGCGTCGCTTCAAGTCCCGTATGAACGGCGCGATCCAACAGCTTGACCTCATAGCCCTTGCCGCTCGCGCTCGTCTCCTTGCCGATAATATCCTCGGGAATGACGAAGTTGCCAAGCTTCAAGTACATGCCGCATTGCGTCGCCCGATCCGCGTAGCCTCTGGCGATCAACGCGTCGTACAGCGGCAGATCCTTGCCGATACCCGGCGCATTGTTGTGTTCATGTTGCGGAGTACCCGGAATCAGCCATTTCAGCTTAACGGGGTTGAAGAATAACACTTCGGCTTGCTTCTTCCCAAGCTCTTCGAACCTGTCCTCCATCCTCGTAAGGAATGCATCGTATAGCTCGGGAGAAGCAACGCGGGCATCCACGATCACGCATGTGATGTACCCGGCCACCTCTCCGAGCGGTAGATCCGAGCCGCTGCAGCCCGCCGCGAATCCGATGATTTCCTCTCCCTTGCAGCCGACCCACGTACACTTCTCGTCGAAGTACGCATGATCGATGAGAGTGTCTTCGAACTCCCGTTCGTCGAATGGCTTGTAATCGTACTTCGTAGCTTCCCGGTTCCATAGCGCTACGACCGCAGCTCGATCATCCTTGGAGTAAAGTCTGATATGCATTCGCCTAACCTCCTGTTAGCGACCGTGATAAGGCCATGAAATCTTGCCCATGACGACGGGACGAGATGCTCCGGTGACAAGCGGAATATTGTTCGGTAAGCGCTTCATCGAATAATAGGCCAGTAAGGCAAATGCGATGGCTTCTTTGGCATCGCTGTTGCCGCCGATATCTTCCTGCGTCAGCACCTGTACCTGATACGGAGCGAACAATTGCTTCAAATGGCGAATAAGCGTCTTGTTATAGCTCCCGCCTCCGCCGACCAGCAGTTGCCGGGCTTGATGCGAAGGCGCAATGTATCGCACGTAGCCGTCAACGATACTCCATGCGGTTAAGTACGTTGCCGTTGCGACGACGTCTTCGCTCTTCCAACCGTTCGCGAGCTGCATGTCGATCATCTGCGCAACATAAGCTTGACCGAAGCGTTCTCTGCCTGTGGACTTCGGCAATGGCATCGCGTAATACTCATCCTGCTGCATCCATCTCAATAACTCGTCAATGACTTGTCCGCTTGCTGCTATCTCGCCTCCGACGTCCATCGTCATCGGCGCATAGAGCCGTGTTACAAGCCCATCGATAATCATATTTCCAGGTCCCGTGTCGAAGGCAAACACCTGATCCAACGAGGCATTCGCCGGGAGAACGGTCACATTGCCTATTCCTCCGATGTTCTGCAGCAGGAGGGTTTGCCGCGGATCTCCGAACAATAAGTATTCCGTGAACGGAACCAATGGCGCCCCTTGACCTCCCATCGCCATGTCGGCGACCCGGAAGTCCGAGACGCAAGGAATTCCCGTTCGATTCGCGATCACTGCTCCATCGCCGATCTGAACGGTACAATGCAAGTTATAGCCGTCCACCCGCTTCTCTTCCGGCGCATGATAGATCGTCTGTCCGTGCGAACCTATGGCGTAGACCTGAGACGGCTCAAGTCCGCTCTTCCCTATAACGGAATATGTGGCTTGGGCGTATAATTCGCCCAGCCACATATTCATCGCGCCGACTTTATCGATCGTGGCGTTAGCCACATCGAACAGTTCGAATACAGATTCTCTAACATGCTTAGGAAAAGGCGTGTTCTCAAAAGCCAGTAAAGTAACATCAACACCGTGCTCTTGATCCTTGGATGGAGCAAGCTTGATTACTGCCGCATCAATACCGTCTACCGACGTGCCGGACATCAGTCCGACCAAGTATGTTGCTTCGACTTTTGAGTGATTGTCCATTAGCCTTTCACCGCTCCAACCGTTACCCCTTCAAGGAAGTATCTTTGCAAGGCGAAGAACAAGATGAACATTGGAACCGCGGAGATCGTCGCGCCAGCCATCATCGGCGCGAAATACGTCGTATTCGCGAATCGGAAGTTTTTCAAGCCGACCTGAATCGTCTGCATGTCCATCGTATTCGTGACGAGGAACGGCCAGAAGAAATCGTTCCATGCCGCCATGAACGTCAGGATCGATAGCACGGCCATAACCGTTTTCGATAACGGCATAATGATATGCCAGAAGATCTTAGGCTGCGAGCAGCCTTCGATTTTGGCCGCTTCGATAACTTCCTTCGGAATCGATGACATGAACTGCTTCACCAGGAAGATGTTATATACCGTAACGATGCTCGGCATGATCAACGCGGTATACGTATTTTGCAGCTCGAACACGTTAACGATCAGGATATAGAGAGGAACCTGAGTAACTTGACCCGGAATCATCATCGACCCCAGCAAGATCGCGAACAGTATATTTTTCCCTCTAAAATTCATCTTCGCAAAAGAATACCCGGCCAGCGTCGCGAAGAATACGTTGGATACCGTAACACACCCCGCTACAATCAGGGAGTTCAATAACCAGTCCCATGAGTGCGGGCTGAATTTGAAGAAAAAGGAATACGATTCAAATGAAATCTTCGACGGGAAAATCGAGTAACTCATCGCTCCGGCTTCAACCGGATCGCCGAACGAAGAAATGATCATAAAGTATATAGGGAATATGGTAGCTGCCGCGAATAGGACTAGGAACGCAATGATGAGACCATTACGGACGAATAGTTGTCCCTTGCTTTTCATTTCACTGTTGTACAAACCCATCGTATCTCGCTCCTTTCCTAGTACTCTACGTCATTACCCAGGAACTTAAATTGAATGAAAGAAATGACTGCGATAATCGCAGCTAGAAGCAACGACTGCGCTGCCGCCTCGCCAAACTCGAAATATGTGAACGCGTTGTTGAAGATCAATAATCCTACCATCGTGGTCGCGTGGTCCGGTCCGCCGCCCGTCATGAGATAAGCGTTCTGGAACACTTGGAACGAACCGATGACGCCCGTAACGAGTAGGAATAGCGTTGTTGGCTTGAGGAAAGGAACGACAATATACCACAGCTTCTGCAAGAAAGTCGCTCCGTCGATTTCGGCTGCTTCATAATAGCTGTTGTCAATACCGAGCAATGCAGCTAAGTAAATAATAATGGCCGTACCGTGACTCGATAACCAAGACATTAATACAAGCGAGAACATGGCTGTCGCGCTAGATCCAAGCCAGTTCTGATTGGAACCCCCGAAGAATCCGACGATCTGATTCGCAATACCCGATTTCAATGGATCGAAGATCCACAGCCATACGACGGAAAGGGCTACGCCCGAAGCTACGGCCGGCAAATAATAGACGGCCTTAAAAAACGTCTGCGTTTTTTTCCTGAAAGGCAAAATCAGAATGGCAATCAAGAACGAAAGAAAGATATTAACCGGAACCGTTAACAACGTATACACCAACGTGTTCTTCAGAGCTTTCCAGAAGAGGCTGTCCGAAAACGTGTTTTTGAAGTTTTCGAGACCGACGTACGTGGACCCGAGCGGACGATATTCTTGAAGGCTGATGATGAACGCGTTGATTACCGGATAGGCCGTAAACAAAGAAAAGGCGATAAGAGCTACAGCAATAAACCCGTATCCCCAACCCGAGTCGCTTTCGAGTTTCAATTTTTTATTTTTTTTGGTCCATACTGAATTCATTGGATCGCCCTCTTTCTTGAAGCAGTACAAGCTCTGGATTAAGGCTATAAGGAAAGCTGTACGCGTAATAGCTACGTACAGCTTTCACAGGCCCGTCTAGGTCAAACTTAGTCTACGACAACGCCGTCTTGGCCGAAGGCTTTGATTGCGGCAGCTTTAACTGCATCGTACATTTGTTGCGGCGTAATTTCGTTCGCCAGCAAGGCTTGCAATTTCGGAACGATAACTTCCGTCTCGATCTTGAGCGCTTCCGCGGCTTTATCGGTCGGGATATCCGTGCGAGCCGGAACCGCTTTGGACATCATGATTTGGTCCGCTTTCACGTTATCTTCATTGCGCGGGTACTGTTCAAGCACTTGAGCCTCGCGGGCCGATTTCGTGATCGGCGACAGGAACAGCTCGTTGCTGTAGTTAGCCGCGATGGATCCGGAAGACAAGAAGTTAATCGCGAGTCCGATGTTCTTAATATGCTCTTCGGAAGGAGCTTTCTTGCCGCGAAGGGCAATGAAGCCGTCAACGACTGCCGTTGGGATATAATCGGCGCCGTTGAACGTAGGAACCGGAAGCGCGATGTAATCCGCTTCGATGGAGCCCGCTACCGCGGAACCGTCGTTGGCTTTGATTTTAGCGTTGTTCAGACGAGCGGAGTTCTCGAAGCTCGCCAGGCCTTTACCGGTGATCATCGTTTGGCCGGTCAAGAACATATTCCAACGCTTGCCTGCGTCGATCGAGCTGAGCTCTTTAGGCATCGAACCGTCGTCGATCAATTGACGGAGATCCGTCAGCAAGCCCAAGAAGTTTTTGCTCGTATACGTGTACTTGAGGTTCGTATCGAAGTAGTCAGGCAAGCCCGCGGATTTAGCCATAATCGCCAGATAGTCTTTCGAAGTGACGCCGGCGGTCGCGAATACGAAACCGTAACGGGTAGTTTCGCCCTTATCGTTCTTCACGACGCCTTTTTTGATGGCTTCGCGGAATTGATCGTAGGTCCAACCGTTCTGTTGAACGCTCTTCCAGTCGATTCCCGCTTCTTCCAGGAACTGCTTGTTGCCGCCGATGGAGTGTACCGCCAGGTAGGCAGGCAAACCATACTGAGCATCGCCCAATTGGAAGTACTTCATCGGAACTTCGTCGTAATCGGCTTTGACTTCATCGGACAGCACCGTATTCAGGTCAAGCAGAACGTCTAGCGCCGCGTATTTGGAAATGCCCGTAGAACCGATCCAAGCGATATCCGGAGGGGAGCCGGCGTTTACTTGCGTATCCAGCTTCTGCGTCATATCTTCCCAGCTCGCAGGCTCGATCTTCAGCGTCAGGTTCGGGTACAGAGCGTTGAATTCCTTCTCCATATCGGGGAACCGAGCTTGGAAGTTCGCGGATGCCGGAGGCAGCAGCGCGGTGATCGTATCCTTGGCCGCTGGAGCATTGCTGCTGCTTGGGCTCGCCGAGCCCGAAGCCGCCGGTTCGTTATTATTGTTATTGCCGCATGCGGATAGAACGGATAGACCCATGATTCCTGCCATTGCAAGTGTGAGTGCGCGAGATCTTTTTGCCATCTTCAGTAGCCTCCTCGATTATGAGTTGCATCAATTCCGTGAATCCTTTGTTCCGCTTACGCCAAGGATAAGACCGCTTGTTTCAAGCGTCCTTCATTCGCGTTAAGCACTTGCTCCGCTTGTTTCGCGTCCAACCCCGTCTTGATCATCATTATGGCCAACTTACAATTCATGGATGCTTGCTCAAGCGTTGCTGCGGCAGTCGATGCATCTACATCCGTCGTGTTCATGATGATCCGAACGGAACGATCCAGCAGCTTGATATTGCTTGCCTTTAGATCGACCATTAAGTTGTTATACGTTTTCCCCAGTTTGACCATGGTACAGGTTGTCAGCATGTTAAGAACGAGCTTCTGAGCGGTTCCTGCCTTTAATCGAGTCGAGCCGCTAATAACCTCCGGCCCTACAACTGGCGAGATGCAGACATCCACGATGGGTTCGAACTTCGAGCCTTTGTTGTTGCATACGCCGATCGTAGCCGCCCCATATTCCTTGGCTTTCGTTAAAGCCGCAATCACGTAGTTCGCGCTGCCGCTAGCCGAAATCCCAATGACGACGTCTTTGCTTGTCACGCCGATGCTTTCGATTAACGCTCTCCCTTCTTCATCATCGTCTTCACAACCCTCAACCGCATTGCGCAAAGCATGATCGCCGCCGGCGATATAACCTTGCACTAAGGAAGGATCCGTACCGAAGGTAGGCGGACATTCCGAAGCGTCCAGAACTCCCAACCTTCCAGAAGTGCCGGCTCCTATATAAAACATTCTGCCACCATTGGACAACCTATGATGTAGAACATCTACCGCCTTTGCAATTCGAGGAATCTCCTCGGCTATAGCAGCGGGAACTAAAGCGTCTTGTCGATTCATCAACTCAACCATTTGTTCCGTCGTACATTCATCAATCATGAACGTGTCAGGATTGACGGCCTCGGTCGTTAAGCCCGCAAGGTAGTCATTCATAACCATCCTCCTTATTCTTGGTGTAAGTAACATGGAAGTAACGTTATGCGTCAGATAAAATAACGTATCAATGGTTATATACTACTCCTAAGCCGAGTACCCGTCAATAGTTTTTGAAATATAATTTTATCTTTAAATATTATTCTGATATTTAATTTCAAGAACTACCTCTGTTATATCACAAATATAAAACGCTTACAAGACGAATATATCCGTTGATTGTTGCCATATAAGCATAAAACAGTGTCCAATGAGGGCACTGTTCCAGCTAAATCGAGATATGAGGGAAAAACCTGCCGGCTCCTCCAATACTTACTCCTGCACAATCATCCGATCGTGCAGAAAATCAACGATGTGCATCGCCTTCATCGTCTGCTCGGGCTTATGCTTGTCGATGCCGAGCTTCATCTGGAGCAGACAACCCGGATTACTCGTCAGCATATAGCTGGCTTGCGTGTTGTTCGCATGCTCCATCTTATGCTCCAGGATAGAGCCAGCCATCTCAGGTTGTACGACGTTGTATATACCGGCAGAACCGCAGCAGCGATCCGATTCGACCATCTCCACGTATTCCGCGTTAACGACCTGCTTCATGAGCGTACGCGGAGCGTTAGAGCCTTTCATGACGTTGCGCAGGTGGCAGGAATCCTGATAAGTCACTTTTATTTTCGGCTCTTGCGGAGAGCTCTCCCGTTGAACGAATTTCGGTATCCGTCCTTTTTCTACAATCAACGTACTGACATCGATCACTCTTGAAGCGAACCATTGGGCCGACTCGCGATACTTGTCGTCATCCTGCATCAGATGGTCATACTCAATGAGCAATGCGCCGCAGCCGCCCGCATTAGACACGATGTAGTCGATATCGAGCTGTCGGAAGACATCGATATTGGTAGCCGCCAATTCTCTAGCGCCCTTCATTTCCCCGCTATGGGCATGAAGCGCACCGCAGCACACCTGGCTTTCCGGAATGTATACATCGAAGCCGGCAGCCGACAGGAGCTCGACGGTATTCACGTTCGTATCCGCGAACATGACATCCATAATGCAACCGCGGAACATAGCCACCTTGGCAATAGCCTTCCCCTTCGCGGGATAGAAAGTACCTATACGTTCGACTACGCCCTTAGAGCTGGCTGGAGGCAATATCGCCTCCATCTCAGACAGCTGCTTGGGCAACAGCTTCATGACGCCGATCGATCTCGCTGCCTTCTGCAGGCCGGATTTCTGATAGAACGCAAGCGAACCGCCAAGCAGCTTCAAGCTGCGACGCTTCGGGAATAGCGTTCTGAATACCGTCTTGCGTATCGCTTTAATCGGCAAGGAATGGGCGGCATGCTCTTCGATCGCTTCCTTCGTCTGTTCGATTAATTGACCGTATTTCACGTCTGCGGGACAGGCGGGTTCGCAAGCGCGGCAGCCTAGACATAGGTTCATCTGTTCTTGGAATTGCTCGTCCGGAACCATAAGACCGTCTACGGCCGCCTTCATCATCGCGATTCGCCCGCGCGGAGAGGCAGGCTCCATGCCGGTCTCGCGGAAGGTTGGACATGCAGGCAAGCAGAACCCGCATCGCATGCAGTTCGTCAACTGATCATAGTCGAGATTGTTCAGCAGCGTTCGAGCTAGAGGGTTCGTATGCTCGATTGCCGGTTTTCCTGTTGCGCTAGCCATGCTGCACCACCACTCTTTTCTTCGTTTCCTTAGCGAACATCTTGCTCGGATTCAGGATATGGAGCGGATCGAAAGCGGCTTTGATTCCTTTCATGACTTCGATCCCCGCTTCTCCAACCTTCCATTCCAAATACGGAGCCTTGACGACGCCAACCCCATGCTCTCCCGTAATCGTGCCGCCAAGTTCGATGGCGGCTTCGAAAATCTCCGCGAAAGCTTCCTCGACGCGATGCACCTCTTCTAGGTCGCGCGCATCGGTCGTTGCGGTCGGATGCAGATTCCCGTCGCCCGCATGTCCGAAGGTTGCGATATTCACGTTGTACTTCTTGGCGACGGCATTCGTACGCAGCACCATATCCGCGATTCTGGAACGAGGGACGGTCGCGTCCTCGAGTATCGTCGTCGGGCGAAGGCGAGCGAGCGCGGTGAATGCGCTGCGCCTTGCTGTCAGCAGCTTCTCGGCCTCATCGCGGTCGGCCGCCACGTCGATTCGATCCGCCTGCTCTTCCTGGCAAATCGTTCGTATTTGCTCGATGTCGCGTTCAACCATCTCCGGTTCGCCGTCTTGTTCGATGATAAGGATGGCGGCCATGTCCAATGGCAGACCGATTTTCGCGAAGTCGTCCACCACGCGAATCGTTGGATTGTCCAATATTTCCAATGTCGCCGGAATGATTTGGCTTTTGATGATTTTCGATACCGTACGCGCCGCTCCGTAAATATCTTTATACATCGCTACCATCGTTTTCTTGGTTTTGGGCTGCGGAATCAGCTTCAGAATCGCCTCCGTAATGACGGCAAGCGTCCCTTCCGAGCCTACCAACAGCTTCGTCAGATCGTATCCGGCTACGTCTTTCGTCAACTTCCCGCCGGTACGCAGAACGGATCCGTTAGGCAGCACGGCCGTTAAGCCCAGGACGTAATCTTTGGTCGTCCCGTACTTCAACCCTCTCAGACCGCCCGAGCATTCGGCGATATTGCCGCCTATCGTAGATATCTTCATGCTGCTCGGATCCGGAGGATAGAAGAGCCCCAGTCCTTCGACATGAGCGATGAATTGGCCGGTAATGACGCCAGGTTGAACCGTAGCGGTCAGATTCTCCATATCCACTTCGAGGATCCGATTCATGCGATGCATGACCATCACGATTCCGCCTTGCAATGGCACCGTGCCACCGCACAGATTCGAACCCGAGCCTCTCGTTACGATCGGAATAAGATGGCTGCTGGCGATTGTCATAATCTCCGAGACTTGCTCCGTCGATTCGGGATAAATGACTCCATCCGGCAAAGCCTGCAGCATCGGCGTGCCGTCATAGGAATGAGCGATTAACGCCTCTTGATCTGTCCGAAAGAACTTCTCTCCTACCACTTCTCTGAGCTGTCTAGCTACGTCTTCATTGAACACGATCGATTACCTCCATACCCTAAGTGAGCAGGTCATCTGATGACTTTATATTGATTATAGCGTAATCTAGTTGTACAGTATAGTCGACATCGTCATATAGAGCGGAGGCATTCAAGTCGGATGCGTAAAAGGAATGCTTTCTTGAGAGAGCCGATCGTAGCCCTGTTGAATCGATATTTCACGGGAAATTCGATGGACTACAAACAAATCTTTGCGTTGATTATCCCCATTTTCGTGGACTCCGCCTTCATCGTGTTGATCAGCATTCTGAATACGGCCATGGTTAGTTCCTCGGGCGTTGAAGCGGTTAGCGCGGTAAGCATGGTAGATTCCGTCAATATGTTCATCGTTAGCGTATTTATCGCGATCTCCACGGGCGGTACGGTTATCGTCGCCCAGTACACGGGAAGCCGCAATCAAGAACAAGCGTCCCGGGCCGCGGCTCAGTCGGTTTCGTCCGTCACTACGCTTTCCGTCATCATTTGCTTGCTCGTCATTATTTTCCATTCGCCTATTATTAGCTTTCTATTCGGCGGCGCCGATTCCGATGTGATCGCGAACGCGAAACTATTCCTTATCGGCAGCTGTATCTCTTATCCCTTCATAGGAATCTATCAGGGCGTAGTCGGAGCCTTGCGGGGCGTATCCGAGACCAAAGCGTGTCTCGTGCTGTCGGTCATCCTAAACCTGTCTTACTTCATCTTGAACATCGTGTTCATTACCGTCTTGGACATGGGCGTGCTCGGACTGGCGATTTCCTTAATTAGCGCTCGCGTGCTAGGAGCTGCCGCTTCGCTGATGTACCTCATCAGATACAATCATACGCTTCGACTTAAGCTTAAGAATGCGATCACCATACACGTATCATTATTGAAGAAAATCATGTTTATCGGTATTCCGTTCGCAGTGGAGCAATTGTTCTTCAATGGGGGCAAATTGCTTACGCAAACCTATATCGTTCAGCTAGGAACATTGCCGATCACGGTCAACGCAATCGGCAATTCCTTAGCCATGCTGTTCCAAGTCGGAGGAACGACCTTAAGCATTGCGATCGTGACCGTCGTCGGACAATGCATCGGGCGGAGAGATATCGCCGATGCCAGGAAGTATATAAAGTCCTTCTTGGGACTTTCAGGTCTCTTCTTCGTGTTCATTACGGCCATCTTGCTGCTCTTGTTCCCTTGGCTGGTTGGTCTGTATTCACCGCCGGATTCTATCGTGCCGGACATCTTCCAGCTCATCCTATTGCTCTCGATCGCTCAGCCGATCGTCTGGTCCTTGAGCTTCCTGTTGCCTTCCGCACTTCGAGCAGCGGGCGACTCGAAATTCACATCTATCGCTTCGCTGCTCACCATGTGGGTGCTTCGAGTGATCCTTGGTTACGTATTGGGCATTACGCTTCAGCTTGGCGTTATGGGAGTATGGCTCGCCATGGTAGCCGAATGGGCGGTGCGGGGCGTCGTCTTCTGGATGAGATTCAGAGGCGAAGAATGGTATAAGCATAAACTGATATAAACCTGTTCGAAAAATCGTTCAATGCGCAAATAGCCTGAACACCTTATCGGTGTCCAGGCTATGACTAGCGAGAGCGATTCCCTCTAGTTGATTAAATCGGATGCTTGCAGAAGTCTGCGAATAAGGGTTGCCGCCTCTGCCCTTGTGATAGACGCTGTCGGCGCAAGCATGGAGGTACTCCGTCCGGATACAAGGCCCGCCTGCACATTGAGGGCTACGCTGCTGCGCGCCCAACTGGACACTTTCGATGCGTCTTGATACGGTTGAAGCGTTAGCTCAATCGATGAGGCAGCCGCGTTCACCTCGAGTCCGGTGATCGACATCGCCCGGGAGAGAATCGCCATTACCTCTTCTCGGGTAATCTTGTCGTTCGGACGGAACGTTCCGTCGTTATATCCGTTAATCAGTTCATACGCATATGCCGTGTTAATCGCGCTGTTGTACCAATCCGTCGTCTTCACGTCGGAGAACGCCGTTGGCCCAGCCTGTAACTTCAGACCCAACCCACGCACCAGAATGGCAGCGAACTCTGCTCTCGTAATAGCACGATCGGGACTGAACTGACCCTCGCCCGTACCGTCAATGACCATGCGCGACCCCATGTCGTTCACGGCGGCCTTGGCCCAATGGTTCGCTACATCGTCGAATTCGAGCGGATGCCAGACGACGGAGTAAGTGCTGTTCGTCAAGCTGTTGATCGTCGCATAATATCGGCCATCCTTCAGCACGATCTTGGTCGGCACATGTCGCACCGTTCCATCTGGCTCAACGACGATACCCGTAGTGATTCGATTAGGGTCAATACCTTCCGGTAAAATGACCATGCGTTCCACATAGGCGCTAAAGGTGGTGACTTCGACCGTATTCCCGCCGTAAGTACCCGTGACCGTGAAGTCGAGAGCCGGCACGACTACCGAGAACTCGCCCGTCGCTGCGGCGTTCTCGACGACTTGCGCCATGGCTTCCGGCGTATTCGCAACCGTGATCTGTAGATGAACGTCTTCCAAATTCACGTTGCCGCCCAGTTTACGTGCGACTTCGTCTATGTCGATCTGATGGGCCGGCAGCGTGTAAGTCGCCTTGTCCGTCTGCAGAACCAACGTCGCGGACTGATCCTCCATCTTCTTAATCATCTGGCCATTCAGTTCGCCGACAATGACGTTTGAGTTGGATTTGACGGGAATAGTGACGACTGCTTGTGCCCCTTCCGCATCCAGCTTCGCCTGCAGCTTCGCTGGATCGACGATGATCGTCGTCGTCTTGATGCCGCCCGATTCCGTGATGACGGCTTTGCCCGCATTCTCAACCTTACCGTTAACCAGCACGTTAACCGTCTCTTCGTCAGAACCGGACTTGTCCGTCGGCGTCTCGATCACGATCGGAGGCGCTGGCGGTACGGTTGGCACGACAACATTCGTAGTGAAGATGAGCGTGGTAGACGGTCCAGCCGGAATGGAACCGCTGGCTGCTACCCGCACTTGGACCGTACGCTCGCCGTCTAGCTGCGGCGCGTTGATTCCGTCGTAACGGATGTAAGCTCCGCCGTCAACGGAGAACTCCATCGTCGTGTCCAATCCGACGATCGCGTTGTTCGCGTCGTCGGCGCTCACGTTCGGAGCCTCTGGAATCGTTGCGTTCGAATCATGGATGGTTACCTGCGCGGGAATGGAGGCGAACGACGATTCCGTAGCGGCTACGCGCACATAGTAGTCTCCGTTCTCCAGCCCGACAACGGACGTTCCCGTTGCTCTCGTCCATGGTCCGTCGTTACCCTTCCGATACTCCATCGTGACATTGAGGTTGAAGATCGAACCGTCATTAGCTCCATTATAAGTAATATCCGTCACGGAAATGCCGACAGGTGCAGCCGAGCGTGCAGGCAGGCTCAACGTCTGCTCCGAACTGTCAGCCGTTGTCGTGCCGTTGCCCTTCTTCACCACGCTTATGGATTTACCCAGCCAGCTGCCATTGATTGTTGCCTTTCCGCTGCTGTCCGCCGTCACCGTCGTTCCGTCGATGTCGTAGACGCCGTTCGGCTCAAGCCCCGTCAGCTGTTCCGCGGCGTAATCGACCTCCGCTGCCGGCGTCGGTTCCGAAGCTGCGTTGAACGCCGCGATCGTCACCGTCTGCAGCTCCGACGCGAATGCCGTAGTCGTCGCTTTGACTCGAACGTAATAAGTGCCCGGCGCCAGCCCTGTTACGCTAGTGTCGACGATGTCCGTCCAGTCACCCGATGCGCCTTGCTTGTATTCCATCGCCGTCGTCACGTTAGTCAGCGATCCGTTGTTACCGCCTATGAATGTCTCGTCCGTCTTCCCCGCGATCGGAGTCGACGGGCGAGCCGGTAAGTTCAATGTCTGCGGCAAGCTATCGGCCGTTGTCGTGCCGTTGCCCTTCTTCACCACGCCCACGCTTGTTCCTAGCCAACCGGCATCGATGGTTACCTTCCCGCTGGCGTCCGCCGTCACCGTCGTTCCGTCGATGTCGTAGTCGCCATTCGGCTCCAGGCCAGTCAGCTGTTCCAACACGTAATCGATCTCAGCTGCCGGCGTCGCTTCCGAAGGTGCGCTATACGTCGCGATCGTCACCAGCTGCGGTTCCGATGCGAACGCCGTAGACGTCGCTTTCACGCGTACATAGTAAGTATCCGGAGCTAGACCCGTTACGCTCGTCTCGGCAATAGCTGTCCAACTGCCCGCTGAGCCTTTCTTGTACTCCATCGCCGTCGTCACGCTCGTCAGCGATCCGTTGTTACCGCCTATGGATGTCTCGTCCGTCTTGCCGGCGGTCGGAGCTGAAGGGCGCGCAGGCAAGCTCAACGTCTGCGGCGAGCTGTCGGCCGTTGTCGTGCCGTCGCCCTTCTTCACCACTTCCACGCTTGTTCCCAGCCACCCCGCATCGATGGCTGCCTTCCCGCTGGCGTCCGCAGTCAACGTCGTTCCGTCGATGTCGTAGTCGCCATTCGGCTCCAGTCCCGTCAGCTGTTCCGCCGAATAATCGACCTCGGCCTCCGGCGTCGCTTCCTTCGCCAGGCCCTCGGTGACGGTGATCGTCGCGGTTCCTTGCTTGCTGCCGTCCACCGTGGACGTTGCCATTATCGTATAGTCGCCCAGCCCGGCGTCCGCAGCCGCGGTTACTTTGCCCGTACCATCTACCGCTACCTTGTTACTTATGTCGCTGCTCGTCCAATTGACCGTCGTCGCCGCACCGCCCGTCACATTGACCGTAACGCTCAGTTGCAGGCTTTCGCCTTGTCTGACGGTTCCGGTATCCGGCGTGACCGTTACGCCATTGACAGTCGGCGGCGTATACATCGCCGCGCGAATTTGGTCGAAGGAACCGTTCCACTCCTGCCACGCAACGAATACCGTCTGGTTAAGCATCGTAATAGCGGGAGCGTTGGTGCTTTTCGTTGAATCCACGCTCAATCCGTTGCTGCCGCCTTCGGCGCTATCCCATGTCGTGCCGTTATATTTTTTGATTTGAATCTTGAATATGTTACTGGGACTTGGGTCTACATCTTCTCGCCACACGGCATACAAATTTCCTCCGGATGCCGCTAATCTCACATAGTTGCCCCATTTAGAGGTATCGAAGTTGATTCCATACGCGCCGCCGCCGTCAGCGCTTGACCATTCGTTATTATAGTATTTCTTCACTCGAATTTGGTAGTCGTTATAATCGGTGGGTTCATCCCACGCCATGAATAACGCGCCGTCGACCACTGCCAACGAAGGGTTCCCTGCGGTTTTCGCTGTCGATATGTTCAATCCGGTCGGGCCGTCTCCGTCGATCCTCGTCCAAGTCGCGCCATCATACTTTATCGCCCTGATCTGATAGATGGAAGATCCATACTGCTCTGCCCACACAATGAATAATTCATTCCCAGCTACGGCCATTGCAGGATTCGCCGTGATTTTTCCCGGATCCTTGTTTAGTCCGTTCGGACCAACATCGGCGTTAATCCACTCATCGCCTTCCTCGCCGCCGTACCTCTTCACGCGAATTTTGCTCGCTTCTGTCCATACAACATATAGATGATTCTTGTATTCGACCAATGCAGGAGCGTCCGCGTTCTGCATGGGATCAATGTTAAGCCCTACTGAGCTTCCTTCGGCACTGGACCAGGTTATACCGCCTTCATACTTCTTGACGCGGAGTTGTTTAACGTACGATGCGGAATATTCGACCCATGCAATATATAATTGGCCCTTAAATACGGCAAGAGTCGGTCTGAAGCCCTGCTTTCCCTGGTCCACATTCAATCCGTTCTCGCCGATGCCCTCGACGCGATCCCAACTCGTTCCGTTATATTTCTTGACTCTTATTTTGCCGACCTCTTGCCACGCCACATATACATCGCCGTTCCATACGGCTAGGGTTGCAAGCTCCCCTGGCTTCGTGGTAATTACGTTAAGACCATTAGGTCCGTTGCCGTCGATAATCGACCAGCCGGACGCTGCCCAAGCCTTGCTGCCTCCTATTGATAGCAGCGGTATCCACAGGATAAACGCGAGCAATAGATAAGCCGTTCTTCGAATTCCGTCTCTAACCGTTCTCTTCTCTTGACTCTTCTTCGGGATCATGCGCATCTTCCTCTCTTGATCGTCGTTCAAAGTCCCGCGTGATTGCTACGGTGACATTATAGCCGGGAGGATGTTGCAGAATTGTTGCAAATAACGAAGGAGCCTGCACGCCGCTGCAGGCTCCTTCTAGTGTTCAATGGGTTAAGTCGCGAAGCAACGCCGTCAGCTTATCTCCCGGCACCGTTCCTAACTCGATGCGGATCAATTCGACGTAGGCTTCATAGTAAGCGGCTGCGCGCGAGGAGCCGCCGGTTCGATGGTGCAGCTTCAGCGCGGATTCTCGTAAAGCTTCGTCGTAAGGGTCGTGTTCGACGAGCAGCTCGGCCAGCCGCAGCGCTTTGTAAGGCTCTGACGTCGCTGATTGCTCGTAATACAAGAGCAGCCTCTTCCCCATAAGAAGTAAATACTGGCGATACAATTGGCGATACGGCTCGCACCATGCGCCGTCGAATTCTTGAAGGAACGGTCGGCTGCAGCGGTCGACAAGCTGCTCGTAGCTAGCCAAGTTGTCCGGATTCGGCTCGACGTTATGG
>Ga0065721_10005023_pt1 | contig 46014 bp, 44 predicted proteins | sample Mesricmetagenome_FD_59108 | JGI IMG/M metagenome (GOLD analysis project Ga0065721, IMG submission 59108) | Mesophilic microbial community from rice straw/compost enrichment Sample: eDNA_1 v2 (version 2) | ecosystem: Engineered > Solid waste > Grass > Composting > Bioreactor | place: USA: Davis...
TGTCTTCCGTCCATTTCTGCGGATGAACGATGCGGCCCTGGAACCGCCCGGTGCCTTTGAACTCGGGCGTGTAACCAGCTTCATAGCTGTAATAGCCGCTGCACAGGAACAGGAAGTTGCAGGTGAATCGAGTGACATCGCCGGACGCGGTCTGGGCCTCGAGATGCCACAGCGCGTCGCTCGACGACCACTCGGCACGCTGCACGCGCTGATTGAACCGGATCTTGCGATCGATACCGTGATCGCGTGCGGTGTCGCGCACGTATTTGAGAATCGAGGGGCCATCGGCGATGGCCTTGGCTTCGCGCCACGGTCGGAACGAATAGCCCAACGTGTACATATCCGAATCGGAGCGGATGCCGGGATACCGGAACAGATCCCAGGTGCCACCGATACAGTCGCGCGCTTCGAGAATGGCGTAACTCTTTTTCGGACAGTGCCGCTGCAGGTGATATCCGGCGCCGATGCCGGACAACCCCGCGCCCACGATCAGCACGTCGAAATGTTCCGCAGCCGATATCGGTGACGTCCCGGTCGTCATACACGCTCCTCAATCGTCGGTGTTGACGTAGTTCAATGGCAGCGCCGTGGTGTGCTTGATGGTTTCCAGGGAGAAGCTGGCGCTCACATCGAGAAAGGCACAGCCCGCGATCAGCTTCTTGTAGACCACATCGTACGCGTCGATGTTCGGCACCACGATGCGCAACAGATAATCCACTTCGCCGCTCACGCGGTGAATCTCCGTGACCTCGGGAATATCGCGCACGGTACGTACGAACTGCTCGAACCAGGCGGCGCTGTGATTCGAAGTCTTCACGGTCACGAACACCGTCGTGCCGACATTCACCGACTTCGCATCGAGCAGCGCCACCGTGCGGCTGATGACTCCCGTTTCCTGGAGGCGCTGGATCCGGCGCCAGCAGGGCGCCTTGGACAATCCGACGCGCTCGGCGATCTCGGCGGCGGTCAGCGAGCCGTCGTGTTGCAACAGGTCGAGAATGCGGCGGTCGAGGCGATCCATGTAGGACGAGTGCGCGGCGGGGCGAAGTTGGGCAACATTGTTGCGTCCGGCGCGGCGGCTGTCCACGATTTCGCAACCGTGTCGCCTGCCGCCTTCGGTAGGCTGTCAGCCATGAATACGGTGCGTGCCAATCCGTTCACCCGACACCCGGCGACGGTGGGGGAAACGTACCTCGCTCATTTGCGGACGGCTGCCGGCTTCGGTTTTCAGATGGTGTTCGCAGGGCTGGCTTGCCTGGTGCACGCGTTGCTGCCGTTCCTGTTCGAGCGCACCGGCAGCGATTGCATCGGGCGTCTGTACCAGCGCATGTCGGCGCGCCGGCGTTACTGATCGCCGATATGCAGCCCGTTGCGGATGGAGCGCAGGATGCCTGACCAGCGGCTGGTGGGCTTCGTCGCCGCCTGCGCGGGTGTCGTTTCTCCAGGGCCGTCGCCGGCCAATGCTTCATGCGTCAACAGGCCGCACAGCTCGCACGCGTTCAAGAAACCGCGAATGTTTGCAACGGGCTGCGCGGCCAGGCTGGTCATCTGCTGCAACGTATAAGCGTTGTTCACCAGAATCGAAGTGAGCCGCACCTGCCAGGTCCTGTGACCCAGCCTGCCGAAATCCGGCCAGCGCTGCAGACGAAAGCGCGCCATGCGCGGCAGCCACGGCAGCAGATCCGTCGTCGGTCCGAGCAGGCCGCAATTCCACAATAGATATTGCAGCGAGTGCCGGCGCAGTTCGCCAGGCGCGGGCAGCGCTTCGTCGGCCGCCAGCTCTCTCACGTCCAAGCCGCTCGATGCCTGCGCGATCCCGGCGATCAGTTCGGGCGACAAGTCCATGTTGGCAAGTACCGTCGACTGCGCCGGCTGCACATAGATGAAAACAGGGCCGTGAGTGACGAGATGCGCTCGTTGTTCGTCCTTGCCGACGATGTCTCGCAACGCGTGCGCGAACAGGAATCCCTCGTTCTGCGCAACCGCTTCGGCATGAGAGGCCGCGACCAGCTGCTGAGTGGTGAGCGACGTGTCGACGTCACCGAGCGTGGCATCGAGCATCGTGATGAAGTCGCTTACCCGCAGCGGTGCGGACACCGTTTCGATGTTCTCGGGAGGTGTCGCGCCCTGACGTAACAACGAAACGCAACGCGGCCGACCGCGCTCGGACGCTTGCTTCATCACGGCCTGCGCCAGAACAGATTCGGGCTCGCAGATCGCCAGATCGGCGACGGCTGCCTCGACGTAGGTCCAGGAGGCCGCGGTCTTGCCTTCGACGAGCTGCAGCATCGACTTCACGCGCATCTGGTCGCGTATCGAGAGGCCAATCGTTGTAAGTGTCAGCTGCCGCCCGGTCATCGCAGTAGGAAGTGATCCGAATCCATCAGCGTTGTAAGCGAGCCCGCAAAATGTACAACGTGCGCGGCAGAAAAATGTGACCGACTCCGAAATCGGCCACGCTGGCGCGCGGATTCTTGCGAGTTGCGCTGATGGTGCGACGCCGGGAACCGCCGCTGCCTCGCGTAAGTTTTGTTCAGTAAGTACTGATACGCATCCGTGCAAGGTCGATGATGGAGGGACCGCCTTTGCCCACTCGGGGACGCAGCTATATAAGATACCCAGCACTGCAGTCTGGAACTCACCGCCGTGCGTTCCTGCAAGCGCCTCCTGCCCATCGTAAGGATTCACCGTGAACAAACTGCGCGTTGCGATGCTTGCGCTCGCCGGCCTCGGAGGTAGCTTGCCGGCGGCACATGCCGACGACGGTCAGCTGTACGGTCCGCTGCGATCTCGTGACCTCACGCCGTTCGGCTTTCTGCGCCTGGACATGCGGCCCTCGCATGCGGTCTCGATCGAGCCCGGGCAGTGGGCGTTCGAGACCGAATTGGGCTATCAGAACACGTGGGCACTCAGTCCCAACGTGGAACGCTATCTGACCGATCTGGAGCCGAGCGGCAGGCGCGCGCTCGGGCCGGCCGAGTTGCAGGCGATCCGCGACCTGCCGGGCGAGAATTATCTGGTGGACCTGGAGCTGGCGCTGCTCGATGTCACCTTGCACTACAAGCTCTCCAATGTCTGGACTACGTACCTCATCCTGAGCGGCGTGTCGTATCAGGGCGGATTTCTCGACGGCGCGATCGAAGGTTTCCACGATACCTTCGGCTTCAGCACGTTCGGGCGCCCGGCGGTGAAGCGCAATCAGGTCAATCTGATTTATGACTTGAAATCGACCCAGTACGCGAGCCTCGAACCGCCCACCAACGGCGGCTTGCTCGATCCTACCCTTGGCGTGCGCTACGCCGGCTGGACGTTGGGGCGTAATTGGCACCTCGCGGCGGAGTTCGCGGTGAAGATACCGATCGCGGGCCGGCGCTCGCTGCTCTCGACCGGGCGGACCGATTACGGCATACAACTGTCCTTCCAGAACAAGGGCCGCCGCAATGGGTTCTATGTGGATGCCGCGGCCGTTTACTACGACGGTGCCACGCAAGTCTCGCCACAGCGGCAGCAAGTGATCCCGACAGTGATCGTCGGTTACGAGCGCGTGCTGACCGAGCGCACCAACCTCAACCTGCAGGGCTACATCAGCAAGAGCGTGTACACGCACAGGGAGACCGACCTCGAGGAACTGCTCGGCGACAAGTACCAGGTGAGCGTGGGCATGCGCCATCGCCGCGAGAACTTCCTGATCACGTTTGGCATCACGGAGAACCTGCAGAACGTCAACAACACGCCCGACATCGGCTTCCAGGTCGGCCTGGCCTGGATACCGCTGAAGTCCCAAGGCACTCGTTGAGGTCGACTCACCGCTTGCGACGGGGGCGGGGCGATGCTATCTAGCCGCCCGCCATGAATCCGCAATCGTCATCCGCCATCGTCGCCGCCGGCCCGTTCGGTGCCTGGCTCCGGCAGCTGCGTCGCTCCTTGCAGGGCGACGAAGGCATGGACGTGCCGTGTGGAGATTGCGTCGGCTGCTGCGTGTCCGGTTACTCGTTGCAGTTGCGACCGGAGGATCACGAAGCGGCGGCACGCGTGCCCGCGGCGTTCGTCGTGAGCGCGCCGGGATTTGCGAAGGGCAATCTCACCGTACGTGCGATGGACAATGGACTGTGCCCCATGCTCGAAGGCGGCAAATGCTCCATCTATTCCGTCCGGCCGCAAACCTGCCTGGACTACGACTGCCGCATCTTCGCGGCGGCGGGCATGGATGCCGGCGGTGAGGACAAGGCGGTCATCAACAAGCGTGTGCGGGAGTGGCGATTCTCCTATCCAGAACGCACCGACGAGTTGGAACACGCTGCGGTTCGTGCCGCGGCTGCGTTCATCCGCGATCGGCGTGACAGCTTCACTGTCCGCGTGCCGGCCGGGCCGATGGGCATCGCGGTGTTCGCGATCAAGGCCTATGAAGTGTTTCTCGATCCCGCGATCGGCGCCCGAGAAGATGCTGAAGTGGCGCGCGCCATCATCGATGCGGTCCGTGCGTTCGATTCATTTCAAGCGGGTTAGATAGGCGCGCCAGCCCCCGAAAGAAGTGATATCGAGCGCCGCCTGCAGGCCGATGGGCTCGCAGATGAAGCCCTTCACGACACGACCGTCTTCGAGCTCCAGCGAGCCGATGCCCATTGGCGCGGGAATTTCCGCGACGAACGCGCCGAACCGATCGAGCGGCACATCCCACAGCTCCACTTCGATGGGCGCACCGTTGGTCGTGACTCTCACCAGGCCGGGCTTGGGCGGTGACGTGTTTGCAAGCGCGTACAGCTGATAGGTCGGCGCAGTCCGGCAACGTTCCACGAACACTGCGTCTCGGGATGTGAGCTGATGGTTGAGGGGCATGCCGGTGAGATGCGCGCCGACGACGGCCAGGCGCACGGTCGATGCAGGGGCTGACGGTTTCGTTTCTTTCGCGACAGCACTCAGCGCGCGACCGGTGGCGCCAAGCGGCAGCGACGCACGTTGCTGCCAGCGCCTGCCGAGCTCGGCCAGGCTTCGATCTTGCCAGGCCGGTGCAATCAGCGTGATGCCCGCGGGCAAGCCGTCGTCGCGGAAGTTCGCGGGCAGCGCGAGCGCCGAAAGATCCGCAAGGTTGGTGAAATTCGTGTAGGTCCCGAGTCGCGAATTGAGCCGCACCGGATCATCCATCACTTCCGCGATGGTGTAGATCGTCGGAGTCGTGGGTACCAGCAACGCGGCAAACTGCTCCAAGACAGCATTGATGCTGCGGGCGAGGGCGGCGCGACGATACTCGTATCTGAATGTATCCACCGCATTGAATCGGGTGGCGGTCGAGAGAATGGACCGCAGCACCGGATGCAGTGCTTCGGGATTGCGCTCCAGCAAGGTTTCGGCGACCGCGTAGCGCTCGGCGACCCAAGGGCCTTCATATAACAAGGCCGCCAATTGTGCGAACGGCGAGAAATCGACAGGCGTGATCTCGGCACCCAGCGATCGCCAGCTCTCAACGGCTTCAGCAAATGCCTTCGCCGCGTGCGTGTCGCCGAAGAACTCCAATGCAGCTGGGACTGCCAATCGCAGGGGGGCGGTCTTAACCGGCATCAAAGGAAACGCGCGCGAGTAGGGATCGCTCGCGTCATAGCCGCCCGCGATCGTGGCGATTTCGTCGGCGTCCTCGACGGTCAGTGCGAAGACCGAAACGCAATCGAGCGTGCGACAGGCAGGCACGACACCGCTGGTGCTCAACCAGCCGCGCGTGGGTTTCAGGCCGACGATGTTATTGAATGCCGCCGGCACGCGGCCCGATCCCGCAGTGTCCGTGCCGAGCGCAAAAGGGACCAGCCCGCGAGCGACCACACTGGCGGAGCCGGCGCTCGATCCACCGCAGATGTATTCGCGCCGAAAAGCGTTGCTTACCGTGCCGTAAGGCGAGCGCGTGCCAACCAGGCCGGTCGCGAACTGATCCAGATTGGTTTTGCCGATCAGAATCGCGCCGGCATCGCGCAAGCGCCGCACCGTGGTCGCATCCTCGTGTGCGGTGTAACTGAATGCGGGACAGGCCGCCGTCGTCGGCCAGCCGGCCGCATCGATGTTGTCCTTCGCGGCGAAAGGAATGCCATACAAAGGCAACCGCGAGAGGTCACCGCCGACGGTGGCCAGCCGATGCTCCAATTGCTCGAGTTGCATGCGCAGCCGGGCTGCATCGATGCGGGTGATCCATGCGGTGTCGCCGTTCCCGGCGGCGGGGAGGTCGTAAACATCCTTCAGCTTCAGCGCGCCGCTGCGATAGGCGGCGCGCCAGTCGGCCAGCGTCCAGCCGATCCTGGAAGGCGATGAGATGGACATACTGTTTCCCTGTGCTCGATGCAGCTTGCGTCCTGAATGCAATCATGATGCCCGGCCGGCGGGCCCTCCGGGCGGCGCATCGCCGCGTTCGGTGCACTACATCGGGTCCAAGGGCCGACCGGTTGCACCGCTTGTGAGCGTATCCCCGGGCGGACTCGATGTGAGTGTTATCATCCGGCCCCATGCAACGAGATCTCGACAAGATGCGCCGGCGGCCGTTCTTTTTTCCGCTGGTGCTCCCGGTACTGTTGTTCATCGCTCTGGTGGCGGCCGCGGCCTGGTTGTTCGATGCCCGTGCCACGACGGTGGTGTTCGTGGTTCGGCACGCCGAGGTGGAAGCGGGCAATGATCCGGATCCGCCGCTCAGCGTCGAAGGCCGCGAACGCGCCGCGCATCTGGCGACCATGCTTTCCAAAGCCCGTCCGGTGCGAGGGCTGGATGCGATCTTCGCGTCCGAATACCGGCGCGCCCACCAGACCGTCACGCCCTTGTCCGAAACGCTGGCGTTGCCGGTGAACGTCGTGCCATCGGCGACGTGGGCGGAGCTGGCCAGACGCATCACGCGCGAGCATCGCGGCGAGTACGTGCTGGTCGCGGGCAACACCAACAACATCCCGCAGCTGGTCCAGGAATTGAGCGGCGAGGCCGTGACCTTGAGCGAGGATGACTACGGCACCATGTTCGTGGTGTTCGTGCCGCAGGTGTCCAAGACCAAGGTCGTCAGGCTGCGTTACTGATCCCGCAGTCGGCAGTTGGGCTTGCCAGCCGCAGGTCCGGTGCTACAATTCGCGCCCTTCGGTGGGCCCGTAGCTCAGCTGGGAGAGCGCCTCGTTCGCAATGAGGAGGTCAGGAGTTCGATCCTCCTCGGGTCCACCAACTTCCCCCGATCCTAACCAGAACAATGACTTAGCTCTGGGCTCGAGCCAGCTCGACCCCTCAGGGCTGGGCGCCGGTAGGACAGAGATCGCCGCATGCTCACCAGACTCGCGTTGTGTACCGCGCTAATGATGAGCGCGATCTCGCTGGCGGTCGGCGCTGCCGAGCCAGTGCCCGTCGAGGCCGCCGAGAAGTCCGCGCCCGATCCCATCGCCCAGCGCGCCGTGATGACCGGCGAGCAAGTCGTGCAGATCCTCGACGAGACCGTCGATTGGTATCGCACCCTGGGCACGCAGCAGCAGGCCGCGACCCAGCCCAGCGATCTGCTCATTCTCTACGCCAACCGTCAGACCGCGGACAAAGTCATGGCGCTCGCGTTCGAGATCGCGCGGGCCAACGCCGAGTTGATCAGCAGCGAGGCCAGCGCCAGGCAGGACGAGCAGGAAGCCAGCTCGCTGGAAACGCAGTCGCTGAATCGCATCAAGCAGAAGCTCGATGCTCAGCGCACCGAGCTGCAAGGCGAAATCGAAGCCGTGCGTCGTCAGATCGCCGCGGCCTCGGGTAAGGCCCGGAGCGAGCAGCAGGCCAAGCTGTCGGTCCTGCAAGGGGAGCTGGAGCTGATCAATGCGCGTCGCAACCTGTTCGCAAACATGACTCAGTACGCGAACGAGGCCACGGGGGCCAACGCACTCAAAGCTCACATCGATGCAATCGCCGCGTCGATTCCGTCCTCGACTGCCGCTCCCGCTACGACGGTGGCCACGAGCACGCCGGCGGCAGCTGCAACGTCAGTCACTTCTGCGGTGAGCACCTCGCTCAGTCAGTTCGGCATCTGGGATTTGACGGCGACGGTGCTGCGCCTGTCGGCCAAAGCGCGCACCATCGAGACGGTCGATCGGCGCACCGAGGAGTTGCAGGATGTCTTCGAGGAGATCCGCGAAAAGCCCCTGCAACAGTTACAGGCTCTGTCGGCGCGTGCCGACGCGCTGGCGGCTCAAGCGGAGACCCGCACCGCCAATCTGAAAGGCGTGCGCGATCAGTACGACACCATCGCGTGGTTGTTCCAGCAAACATCCTCGATCGTCACGCCGCTGAGCAAGGCCGAAGTGCTGCTCAACCAGTATCGAAACAATCTCGACAACTGGCGCGAGGTGACGCAGCGTCAGAATCGCGAGGCGTGGCGGGCGCTCGGCATTCGACTGGCGATCTTCTTCGGCCTGCTGGCCCTGGTGTTCACTGTGGCCGAGCTCTATCGACGCGCCGTGTTCCGTTACGTGCAGGATGTTCGCCGTCGCTCGCGCTTGCTGCTGCTGAGAAAGATCCTGCTGTGGGCCTTGGTGGTCGCCATCGCGGCTGCGACATTCGCGACCGAGCTGGGGTCGCTTGCCACGTTCGCCGGCCTCATCACCGCCGGTCTCGCGGTGGCCATGCAGAGCGTGCTGGTCTCGGTGGTCGGGTATTTCTTCCTCATTGGCAAGTACGGCATTCGCGTCGGCGATCGCGTACAGGTCGGCAGTGTCACGGGCGAGGTGATCGATCTGGGCCTGGTCCGCTTGCACCTGATGGAGCTGAGCGGGCAGGACGGCGTGATGAGCCCGACCGGACGGGTCGTGGCATTCGCGAACTCCATCGTCTTCCAGGCGTCGGGCGGATTGTTCAAACAAATTCCCGGTATCAACCTGGCGTGGCACGAGATCACGGTGCGTTTGCCATCGGGCGCGGATGCCGCGGCGCTGAAGACAAAGCTGATCGAGGCGGTCGCCGGTGTGCTCAAGGATTATCGCGACGACATCCTGCGGCAAACGCAGGAAATCCAACGCACGGCGCAGGTGCACGGCAGCGCGGACGCGAAGCCGCTGGTTCAGCTGCGATTCTCCGCCGAGGGTGTCGATGCGATCGTGCGCTATCCGGTCGAGCTGCTGCATGCCGCCGAGATCGACGAGCGCGTGTCGCGTGAAGTGCTGCTGGTGATTTCATCGGAACCCTCGGCGTCTCCTGCTGCTTAACAACAGCGTTGGTAGCAGTGAGGAGACGATCATGGCCACCCACACCAAACAGAGTCACACGACTCGCAAGACCAAGACGCCGGGCACGATGAAAGAAGTGTTGTCGGCCAACGTCCGGCATCAGCAACGACGCTCGGAGGCGACCGCCAGTCCGCCCGAAGCGCAGCGTTCGCCGCATCAGCGAATCAAGGACGCCGAGCGCAAGCGCAAGCCGCACTGACGCGGATCATTTCATCCGCCAGGCGCGTTACGCCGCCAAATCCTCCAGACGGGAGCGGTGTGATGGCGCGATCCGGTGGTGTGCAGTTCGGTTACAAACTGATGTCGGAAACCACCGGACCGCGCGAGCTGGTCCGCTATGCGAGGCTCGCAGAGGAGGCGGGCTTCGACTTCGTGGGGATCTCCGATCATTATCTGCCGTGGCTCGAGTCGCACGGCCATTCACCTTTTGCGTGGAGCGTGCTCGGCGCGATCGCGGAGACCACCGAGCGCGTGGGCATCGCGACGGGGCTCACCTGTCCGCTCATTCGTTATCACCCCGCCATCATCGCGCAGGCAGCGGCGACCATCGGCGTCATGAGTGAAGGTCGGTTCACGTTGGCGCTGGGCGCGGGTGAACGGCTGAATGAACACGTCGTCGGGTACGGATGGCCGCCGGTGCATCATCGTCATGGGATGCTGCGCGAGGCGGTCGAGATCATGCGTGGGTTGTGGGAGGGCGGACTGTTCTCGCACAGCGGCGAATATTACGAAGTCGAGAGTGCACGCATTTACGATCTGCCCGAAGAGCCGGTGCCGATCGTCATCGGCGTGAGTGGCAAGAAGTCGGCGACGATGGCCGGGGAGCTGGGCACGGGGATCATGGCGGTTCAGCCGGAGCCGGGTTTCATCAAGGATTGGAAAAGTGCGGGCGGTGGCGAGGGGGCGCGATACATCGAGCTTTCATTTGCGTACGCCGGCAGCGAGAAGGAAGGGCTGAAAATTGCGCACGAGTATTCGCGGTTCGGTGCGTTGGGCTGGGAGGTGCTCGCCGAGCTGCCCGGGGTGAGGAACTTCGAAGGCGCGACGGAGCACATCAAACCGGAGGACCTGAAGGACAGCATCCCGCACGGGCCGGATCCGGAGCCTTATATCGAGCACGTCAAGAAGGCGATCGAAGCGGGGTACGATCATGTCGTGCTGCTCGGGGCGGGGCCGGACCAGGAGGGATTCATTCGATTCTTCGAGGAGAGCCTGGCGCCGGAGTTGCGGGGGTTGGGGGCGGGGAAGGCTGGCAAGGCGCAGGCGAAGAGTAAGAGGAAGTAGATTTCTGCGTGTGGCTCGCAGCGCCAGGGTGGGGTGTCTCCTCCCGGCACCGCGACGCACGCCGTCGCACCGCTTCGCTCGCGCTGACGCGCGCGACTTTGCTGTACTTCCCTGTAGCTGCTAATGGACCAACATCCCTGTTGGATCCATTTGCCGGGAGGAGACACCCCACCCTGACGCTGCCGATACGGTCGTTGTGTGCGCTGGGCTTGTTCGGAGGGGCGGAGTCGGCGTGGGCACCCAATTGAAAGACGTCCCTGTTGGATCCATTTGCCGGGAGGAGACACCCCACCCTGACGCTGCCGATACGGNCGTTGTGTGCGCGGGCTTGCTCGGAGGGCGGAGTCTGGCCGGGACATCAGTGCGCTCTGGACAGCGGCGAGGCGTGCCGTGCCAGCGCTGCCACGCGGTGCAGCTGCGGTATGATCTTCGCCACCTTTCGCGGAGAGTTCGATGGCATCCAGTAGTGTGGCGGGGGCGGTGGTGGCGGGCCAGAAGCGGCCGTTGGTGCCGGCCGTGGCGGCTGCATTGAGTGAGCGGTTTGGGGATCGCTTCGTCACGTCGGAGGCGGTGCGGGAGCATCATGGCCGTGATGAATCGGCGTACGACATCACTCCGCCCGATGCCGTGGTTTTCGCGCTTTCCACTGAAGATGTTTCTTTCACGCTCGCCCTGGCCAACCAATACAGCGTGCCTGTGATCGCATACGGCGCGGGTTCCTCGCTCGAAGGTCACTTGCTCGCCGTGCAAGGCGGCATTTGTCTCGACCTCTCGCGCATGAATACCATTCTCGAAGTCGACGCGGCCGAAGGCATTGCGGTGGTCGAAGCGGGAGTGACGCGCAAGCAGCTCAACGAGCATATTCGCCAGGAAGGCGTGTTCTTCTCGGTCGACCCCGGCGCCGATGCAACCATCGGTGGAATGATCGCCACGCGGGCCAGCGGCACGAACGCAGTTCGTTACGGAACCATGCGTGAGAATGTTTTGTCGCTCACGGCGGTGACGGCGACGGGTGAGGTCATTCGCACCGGCACGCGAGCGCGCAAATCCTCCGCAGGATATGACCTCACGCACCTGTTGGTCGGTAGCGAAGGCACGCTCGCGATCGTGACGCAGGCGGTGGTGAAGTTGCGGCCGGTGCCGGAGGCGTCGAGCGTGGCGGTCGGTCATTTTCCTGACGTGGATGCAGCGGTGCGCACGGCCAGCGAAATCATTCAGTACGGCTTGCCGATCGCGCGCTGTGAGCTGCTGGATGAAATGACGGTGAAGGCGGTCAATCGATACAGCAAGCTCACCTTGCTCGAACGGCCAATGCTGTTGATGGAATTCCATGGCAGCGAAACGTCGGTGGCCGAGCAGGCGGCGGTGGCGGAAGAGATTGCGAAACAAAACGGGGGCGAGGAGTTTCGCTGGACCCGGCTGCCGGAGGAGCGCACCAAGCTGTGGAGTGCGCGCCACAACGCATATTTCGCGACGCTGCAGCTGCGGCCGGGATGTCGAGTGTTCTCGACGGATGCGTGCGTGCCCATTTCGAAGCTGGCGCAGTGTATCGCCGAGACGAGGGCGGATTTATCGGCCAACGGCTTGCTGGCGACGGTGCTCGGCCACGTGGGCGATGGGAATTTCCATGTGTCCATGGTGATCGATCCCACCAGTGAGCAGGAATGGGAGGCCAGCGAGCGGTTCAACGAAAGGCTGGTGCACCGGGCGATTGCCATGGGCGGCACGTGCACGGGAGAGCACGGCGTGGGGCTGCACAAGAAGCGCTTCCTGGAAGCGGAGCATGGCAAACAGGCGGTGGATCTGATGCGAGCGCTGAAGCGCACGATGGATCCGAACAACATTCTGAACCCCGGAAAGATATTCGATTAGCACGGCCTTGCGGCCGCCAGACGGCCCCGGCTGCTCGCCAGCGCGGACGCCACATTCCTGCAATCTGCTCGCGACGATTCTGTAAAACGCCCGCTGCATAGTGCATGGCCACTATGCGCTGTTGCAGAGGAGTTGCTATGCGTTTGCAGTCCGTGTTGCTGTCCGCGGCGGTTGCGGCGACATTTTCAGTTGCCGCTCATTCCCACGATCAATATTCCCACTCCAACGAGCAAGACAAGTTCGAGGAGCGCCTCGAAGGAAGCGGCGCTCGCAGCAAGGCATCGCAACGGTTGACGTGGCGTGATGCCCGCTGGAAACACGACCCCGTCGTCAACATCAAGCTGCTCGGCATCAACGATTTCCACGGTCAGCTGTCACCTCGCGCGGTGGGGGCGCGCCCGGCCGGCGGTGCGGCTGTGCTTGCTTCGTATCTGCGTGCGGCGTCGGAGTCGGCGAAGCACGGTGCGATCATCGTGCATGCGGGCGATCACGTCGGTGCGTCGCCGCCGAACTCGGCTTTGCTCCAGGATGAGCCGGCGATCAGCGTGATGAACGAGTTGGCGAACAAGCACTGCCTGCCAGCGCGCCTGTTCCGCAAGCTGCCGTATGAGCTCCAGGCGTACACGCAGCCCCGTTGCAACATCGTCGGCACTTTCGGCAATCACGAGTTCGACGAAGGCATTGGCGAAGCGCTGCGGCTGGTCTACGGCGGCAATCACGAAGACGGTCCGTTCCTCGACAAGCGCTGGCAGGGAGCGCAGTTTCCGTACATCAGCGCCAATGTCATCGAGCAGTCCACCGGTCGCTCGGTGCTGCCGCCTTACACCATCAAGCTGGTGGATGGCATCGCCATCGGTTTCATCGGCGCGGTGTTGAAGGAGACGCCGACCATCGTGACACCGACCGGCGTCGCGGGTCTGAAGTTCATCGACGAAGCAACCGCCATCAACGCTTCGGTGAAACAGCTGAAGCGGCAGGGCGTGAAGACCATCGTCGTCACCATCCATCAGGGCACGGGCCAGACCAGCTACACCGGTCCGACCGATCCGGAAGTGTTGCCGCCGAGCGGCCCGATCGCGGACATCGTCAAGCGTCTGGACAGCGAAGTGGACGTCGTGGTCTCCGGTCACGCGCACGGCTTCACCAACGCGCTGCTGTCGAACAACCAGGGCAAGCAGATCCTGCTGACGCAGGCGTTCTCGGCCAGCACGGCGTATGGCGATATCGATCTCGCCATCAGCCGCAAGAGCGGCGATGTGGTGGAGAAGTCCGCCGCCATCGTTACCACGTGGGGTGACGAAGGTCCCGGTCTCGTGCCCGATGTGAAAGTGGCCGAGCTCGTGGCCAAGGCCGACGAGCGCGTCGCGCCGTTGGTGAATCGTGTCGTTGGTAACGCGACGGCTGCGTTGACCCGCACTGAAAACGGCGCAGGCGAATCGTCGCTCGGTAACTTGATTGCCGATGCGCAGCGTGTCGCCACGAATGCCGACTTCGCTTTCATGAACCCGGGCGGCATTCGGGCCGATCTGGAGGCGGGCGAGGTGACCTGGGGCGATCTGTTCACCATTCAGCCGTTCGGCAACGACCTGGTGTCGATGGATCTCACCGGCGCGCAGATCAAAACGTTGCTGGAGCAGCAGTGGCAGGGCCAGACCTTCCCGCGCATCCTGAAACCCTCGGGCTTGACGTACANCTGGGACAACGCTCGCCCGGTCGGNGAGCGNGTGACTCAGATCCTCAAGGCCGACAGTACGCCGCTCGATCCGGCGGCGATCTATCGCGTGACGGTGAACAGTTTCATGGCCGCCGGCGGTGACGGGTTCGTCGTGCTGCCGCAGGGTACGAATCGCGTAGTGGGTCCAGTCGATCTGGACGCGTTGGTCGAGTACGTGGAATCGCTGCCCCAGCCGTTCACAGTGGCCATCGAGGGCCGCATCGTCCGCAGCAACTGAATAGGGAAGTGATGAAACCGGGAACAAGGATGTTCCCACCGGCAGCCTTCGCGCTGCTCGTATAACTAAGTTTGCCGCGGGCTCACCCGCGCTTCGACATCCGGCCCGGCAACGTTCTAGCCGGGGTATTGACCACGTTGTCGCGAATTCCGCGCCGGCATCCGCCGGACAGCTGCGCTCGCCGAGCCTCGGCAAGAACGATGGTATCATCCACACCCCATTCCCAGGAAAATGTCCCGATGCTGGACAAGATTGAGACCGCCATCCTGAAATTGCTCGAAGACGACGGACGCCTCTCGTACGCCGAATTGGGCGAGAAGGTCGGCTTGTCGAAGAGCCCGTGCTGGTCGCGGGTCCGGGAACTGGAGCGTCAGGGCGTCATCCGGCGTTATCGGGCTGAGATCGACGCGGCCGCGGTCGGGCTGGATCTACATGCGTTCGTGCAAGTGACCATCGACTCCGCGCGGCACACCGACTTCGAGGCGGCGGTGAATCGGCATCCTTCGGTCTTGGAGTGCTTTACGACGGCGGGGCAGGCGGACTATCTGCTCCACGTGCTGGTTCGAGGCATCGGTGAGTTGGACGAGTTGCTGCGGGCGCAGGTCTCGCGTCTGCCCGGGGTGCAAAGGTTGGAGACGACGGTCTGCATGAAGACCATCAAGCATCGCGGCTCGGTGATGGCCTGTCTGCGGTGACAGGCTGAAGTCGGTTACGAAGGTTTCAGGAGAGCGGTATGGTCGGCGGTGTCAGCGCAGTGGTCCTCATCAAGGCCGAAACGTCCAGTGTCAACGAGCTCGCGCAACAGCTGGTGGAGCTCAAAGGTGTCGCCGAAGTGTTCTCGGTGGCGGGGCAGTACGATCTGGTCGCCATCGTGCGCGTCAACGAGAACGAGCAGTTGGCCGAGGTGGTGAGCGACAGGATGCGCAAGCTGCCCGGTGTGGTGTTGACCGAAACGATGATCGCGTTTCGTGTGTTCACGAAAGCGGCGGTCGAAGGGATGTTCGACTTGGGCAGCTGATCGCAACACGCAGGGTGCTGCGCGCGACATGTGCTTCATCGTCGACCATCGTTCCCGGTCAGGGTTGATGCACTTCTGATCCCGGTGCGTGCCGCCGCGACGGAACTCGGACGCGCCCCGGACGATTGCCCAGATCGATGACTCCGGCGCTTCGGCTGAGCGCCGGCGGTCCCCGTCAAAACGCTCGCTCCGAGGTTCGAATGGATGTGTTGTCGCTGCTGCAATGGCCCGCGATGGTCGTCACCCTGACGGCCGCCTGGCTGGTCGCCTCCCAATCCCGAACCCGCCGCAACTGGGGCTTCTGGACCTTCATCGCCAGCAACGTGCTCTGGATCCTATGGGGCTGGCACGAAGACGCCATGGCCCTGATCGTGCTGCAGGTGGGCCTGTTCATCCTGAACCTGCGCGGGGCCAAGAAGAATGAGCCGGTGGAGGCGTGAACGGGGCGAGGGAGCTGCTAGAATGCCCCGGTTGCCCCCGTAGCTCAGTGGATAGAGCGACCGCCTCCTAAGCGGTAGGTCGCAGGTTCAACTCCTGCCGGGGGCACCAATGAAAACAATAAGTTGCGATAACTCTCGCTGGTCTCGAAAACCGCTGGATCTGATCGTGTAGGCGCCATGTAGGCGCCACGCGAAGAATTCGCTTCCCCCTCGGCTCGCTGGCCTTCTCGGCAAGCGGCCGCCGCCGGTGCGTCAACACCGACGACGGCCTACCACACCACGTACAGTCGAGGTACGCAGTCATGGGTTCACGACCCTTCCATTCTACCGGCCGCCGAGCCGGATTACGTCGCACTCCTTCAATCCGATTCCGCATCGTTCGCGGATGCCTGTTCTATCAAACGGCCGACGTGTTGTTTCCTTCCTTCGCTGGGGCCGCTTGCGCTTGGATCACCGCCGAGGCGAACCGGCTCGCAATGCTAGAAACCAGGGGTGCGTCATGAGCGGCCTCGATGCCGAGGACATCATCGTCCTTACACTTGGCCTTGATTTGCTCAGCCGCCATGCCGACATCGAGCTGGCGAATGCGCGTCGCCGAGGAAATAGCGCTAAACAGCTGGCGATGCTCAACATGCGCCAGCAGATCGCCACCGTACGAGCGAAGCTGAGCGCGATGCAGGTGTCGCCATGAGCCGCGCCAAGATAACGGAGAGAGCGGTAGTCAGCGAAGAAGCGTCGAAGCGGTGCGAGCAGATCAAAGCCGGCATTGGCGAGGAGCTGGGTCAGCTGCACAAAACCAACGCGCTGCTGATCGCCACGCAGTTCGCTGCCAATCATGAAGCCGACTTCGACGTGAGCGACGCTATCGCGGTCATTGTTGAGCGCGTCGAGCAAACCATCGCGGCATTGGATCTACTGACAGTGGAGGCGTCGCCATGAACGCCCCTACTGTGAGAGCAGAGTCGCGGGCGTACTTTAGAGCGCTCGGCAAGCACATCAGCCAATTGCGTAAGGAGTTGGGTATGACGCAGGCTGAGCTGGCACGTGCGCTCAATGTCTCGCAGCAGGCGGTGTTTGCGTATGAGTTGGGCGACCGGCGCGTGTCGGTGCTGATCCTCGTAAAACTGGCGCGCATCTTCGATACCTCTGTCGAAGAATTGTCGGGCATGAAGATGCCGATTCGGGCGCAGCGTCGCCTGTCTCCTGCCGGCGTGCGGCATGCTCAGCGTTTTCAGCAGTTGAGCAAAACGCAGCAGCGCTTCGTAAAGCGCATCATTGACATTTTGCTGGAGCATCTAACGCCGCAACCATCAGGCGATTTCGGCTGATCGAAAATCTGCATGGCCTACAAGCCCTGGTGCTCTTGGCTAGGGCTTTTTTTTCGCCGCACTCGCCCCGCCCGAACCCGAACTAGTCCGCATAGTCACCGCCGAACTCGCGCAGCAATGACAGATCAATTCCGGGGATGTCTCCGTCGTCAATGAATATTGCAGTTAGAGATCGATTCAGTTCATCTGCTTTGGGTCGTTTTCTATTCACCCGCGAGAGTCTCATGACGCATGAGGTGTGGTGCGTTCCCCCGCCTTCAAATGCGAAGTTGTAATTCGCCACGCCAATTACATATGGAAGGATGACCGCCAAGCCTTGCGTAACGCTCGCAAACTCCTCCTTGCTCAATCCAAACTCAATCGGGTGCGTTAACGACTCGCCGGGAAATAGAGCATAACCCCACGCGGAAGTCGGGCCTGTTTTCATTATCTCCAACAGCTGTCGTTGCACTGACCGAACATCGCCAGCGGCAGTTATTCCTACACCGTCTATATGTAAGCTGGCAGAAAAGAACACGTTCATGGCTGGCGAATTTCCGACGTTCTTGAGCGTCACTTCCAGCTGGACTCGAATAGCACCATCAACGTACCGAAGGCCCGCTGGTTTTAGACTGATAGTGATCCACGGTCGTTGAGTCCCCAGGAAGATATCCCGACTAAGCTCGTTCGCTGATCGTGCGGACTCGGCGGAGTCGCGAGCATGCTGGACCTGCTCATCAAGCTGTGTCTTTTGCTCGGCGAGCGCCGTCAGAGTCTTGGCCTGGAGATACACGGTGAGTGCAATCGCGAGCAATGTTGAGGCACCGATCACCGTACCAACGAATCCACCTATGAAGTCACCGAACTGGCCCCATTCTTGCGCTTGTGGCATCAGATCGCGCCCAACGGTTGCAGCATACAGCCACCAACTCGCAGCGAAGACGACTAGCGGAGCAGCAGCGAGCACCCCCACAAGGAAGACGATCTTTCTATGTGATGACATATCCCACGTTTCTGGCTGTTATTATTGGAGCCCTCATGATGAATCATCGCGCTGCCAATTACGAGACAAGCACTGAAAATTAGCGCTGTTGAGTAAGGAGGAAGCGTGCCGCCGGGTTCGCGATCATTTTCGATGCCTGCGCGTCAGCCAGTACACTGCCTCAAATTCCGCTTCCAGCTGCCGCTGATAAATTGATTCGAATGTCGTCCAGCGTTTCCATTTGGGACTGACGTCGAACTCTCTCAGACGCTCCAACAGTTTTCCACGCTTGCGCCGCAGACGGTCGAACTTGTCTTCAGTGACGCTGGTGTGGACAAGTCGCATGCAGTGGCGGCATTCGAAACCATCGACAGAATGGTAGAGCACAGCGCGCCGGGTTCGGCAGCCGGGACACAAAAACCATGGACGGGACCCGCCGTAGTTGCAAGCAGTACGCTCGATTGCGATGAATAAATCGGCGCTGCCATGGATCACGTGCACGGCATCGCCCATTACTGATACCGCAATTCCGCTCGGTGGCGGGTACTGCCACGGTTCGCGCCGCCCAAAGTCTATTTGACGAACGTCGATCTGCTGAAAGTTTTCACACCGGCGCCTCATTCAAAGCTCCACAAATCATTAGGCAAAAACAAATAGTGGTACTCGCCGTGGGGGTATTGTTGGGGTTCACGCCGGTCACGCAGAATTTGAGGCCACACGGCTCTCGCTGGTCGCGGCTGGTCGCCCCTGTTTTCCTCTTCTCCCTATATACGCAACATTTGCAACCGGAAGAATAGGAAATCAGACGCGACCAGCCGCGACCAGGGACAGCGGTAAACCTAGGCGACGCGCACCCATCGTTTGCGAGCCTTGCCATCCACCTTCATATCGCGCGGTTCATATCCCAGCTGCCGCATTACGCGTGACACACGTTTCTCTACCTTCGCATCCTGTCTGGAGGTATCAATGCGCAGGGCGCTTGCCATCACTTCACTGAGCGCGAGCGGGCGCGTGCAGGGAGGCGGAAACGGCGCCTGCCCCGGTATTGTTGGGGCCGCCGTGTTCAACCATCGCTCGATATCGGCTTCCCAAACGTCAGTGGCTTCATATTTGTGATGACGTCCGGCGGCGAGCTTTTCTGCCTCAGCCCACAGCACACCACGCGCCCGCCATATCGCCGCACCCTCAGCCCACAACTGCAAGCAGTCAGCAGCGATGCGGTCGCGGTCGAGCCCTGCCACTTCCACGGGCAACCAACGGCGTTGGCCTGTCTCATCGGGCGGCAGGAATCGTTCTTCGTTCGTAGTGGCGAACAGCATGCAGCGGCGCGGGTAGCTCGTCGGCTGTGTCTTCCACTTTTCGATCCATTCTTCCTTGCGGCGCGTAATCGATCGTTTCAGGTGCGTGATGTCGGCTTTCGAGAGTCCCGCCATTTCGGCGATTTCTACGACCACTTTGCCGCGAATCAGCCGTTTGAAATTATCGTCATCCTCGTGGAGTAAGAGACCATCGGTGAACCACTCAGGCGTGGGCACCATCGCCTGGAGCCCGGTGGATTTATGCTTGCCCTGCGGTGATTGAAGCGCAACCACCATATCGAGCTGACATCCTGGATCTAACATGCGCGCAGCGAGGCCACTCCAGATGTACAGGCTCACAGCACGCGCGTACTCATCATCAACGGCGCCGCAGTGAGTAACGAGAAACCGTTCGACGCGTGGCACTCCGTCCCATATCAGGCGATTCAGCCACGAAATCGCGCTGTCGAACGCATTGCGTTCGGCGACGAGTTGTAGGGCGTCGCGGATCAGGTCTTGGCTAATCGGGGCGAACCGCTGCTCACGACCTAATGTTTCTCGGAGCCGGATCATGTCCGTGTCGGATAGTGGCCGCCATTCTTCACTGGCTCCCGGTGCGATCATGATGCGGTCACGGAACTGGTCGTAGCCCAGCGTTGCGTGTTTCTGCGTGCTCAGCAGGTGCACGAGGTTTTCGATGGTAGCCTCGTATTGACCCTTGCGGTTGAACGTCATTGCATGTGACGCCGGAGATGCTGTCGCTCCAGCTGGAGCACTGGACTGTGGCACTTGCATGGCAACCTGAGCAGCGCGTGAGCGGGGATTCACCCAGCCGAAGCGTTGCGCGATGGTGAATACGTGTCGATAGTCGCTGCGGGCTCCCTCGGATCGATGCGTGTTCCACCATTCCTCCGGTGCACCCACTGTGTAGCCTGGGGCTCGTGCTGACCATTCGCACCAGATTTCGCGCCCTTGATCGGCAAGCGACAACAGCGCATAGCCGACTTCGGACCATAGCGCGTTGCTGGCAATGTCTGGCACCAATGCAAGGTGATTCAGTGCGCTCGTCAAGTCCGCCAACGATTCACCGTCTATGCATCGAAGCTTGAACGCACTGGCAGTCGGTGCTGTTGCTGCCGCTGCCTTCGGCGCGCCCGCAAGATCAATCAACCACTGCGGTGCTTGTGCAGGTGGAGTGCTTGGGTTTACCCATTCATAGCGGCCAGCCTGCTGCTTGCCGGGCACCTCGATAGTCACTGATGGCGGCGCTACGACGTAACCCCCGCGCGATTTGATGTCGAGGCCGGCGCCGATCTTCCCTGCGCTGTTGCTTACGTCTGGCGCGCTAAAGTAATAGTGCCAGCCGCCACTTGGAGTGCGTACAGCCAGCGTCACGGGCAGCGCGCCAAACTGCTGTTGAAGTGCCGCCAGGGATACATCGCCACCGTGGCGCGGGTCCACATCTAAAACCAGCAGACTGTTGCCACCAACGATGGCGATGTTTGCTTCCGGCTGCTCAGTCCACCACTTCGATATGACCGCCAGATCGCTGGTAGCTAGCGCTGGCCAATCCTTCGGCCCTGGCGCTTTCATTCCCGGCGGCAGCGGTACAATGCGCCAACCTACGCGGGCAAGGCTGAGCGCACCGTCATGCAGGGTGCTCATAGTGTCTTACTCACGGCTTTATTTTTCTTGCTGGCAGCGCGTTCGTAGTGCTCCTGCATTCGGCGCTGCCGGCGGTTCATCGGCGGGCCATAGAACAAGTCGCTGACGCTGCGATCAGGCATTACTGATCGCATGTGTTGAAGTTCGCGCGAAGCCCACGTAGGTAGTGGTTGTCGGTGGCTGGTCACGGCCCATCACTCCGCTGCACTCAACAGCTGGCGAATGGAGGCTACTGACCAACGCAGGCGACCATTTACGTGACTCGGCCGGATCGGCCCGGAGCCTTGGCAAGCCCACCGTCGGAGGGTTTGCGACGCGAGGCCGAGCAGCGCGGCAGCTTCAGCTGTGGAAACGGTGTGATCGACGGCGGCTGCTTCGCAGAGGTTGCGAGTGTCGCGGATAGTTGGCGGGTGCATCATGAATCCTCGTATTGGGCGCGGCATGTCGCGCCATGGACGGGGATGTTCCGATGTGCCTGCCGGCTAGCCCGGCTAATCCGGCTTTTTCAGATTCTTACGAGCCTGCCGAAGCAGGTCGCAGTAGTGCTTATAGGTGAGCGTTTTTATTCGACCCGAAGCCGAAGGATATCGGTATGCTGGTGGCGGTCCGTCCACTTCCTCACATTCGCCCGCCCAAGACTCAATAGCACTGCCGAGATGGGTCCATAAGTCGCGTGGCGTGTCTCCGACGTGCCCACGCGCAAGGTCAGCCACTACATCGCGCATAGTCCGGCCATCATCGCCTTTGCCGCGCGGCTTTCGTGCCTTCCTTGCCTGAATTTCCTTGTGTACAAGGGTTTCCCTTGCAAGCCTCAGCATCTCATCCTTGAGGGCCGCAACGAGTCTTTCATCTCGGTTTGGCTCCTTTTCGAGTAGGTCGAAGTTTCGCCGGAACCCCTCACCTTTAAACAGATGTGCCAAAGGAATGGATTTCTTACGCATGCGCTATGACGCCTGCACGCTATCGTGGGCGTTCGCCGCCAAGCGGCCGGGAGACTTTGGTGGTGAGAACTGCACGCCCCCTTGCTCAAGAATCCAGGCTTCTAGTTTCTCGTGCCACATGCGCAGTAGGTCGAGTGGCCGGCGCCGATAATGTTTCTCGGCGATTGCTGATGGCTTGTGGCCTTGAATCTGCGCGACGATGCCGGTCGGCATTTCAATCCATTCGGCGAGCGTGCCGAAGCTTCGGCGTAGCCCGTGGAGCGTGATGTGTGGGAGTCCCCCGCGTTGAAGGGCGGCGTTGTGCGCAATGCGCGGCTCAGTTAGCCGGCCGTCTTTCGCCGACGTGCTTGCAAACATCCACTCGTTCTTGCTCGGCAGGGCGGACAGCAGCGACGCGACGTATGGCGTGAGCGGAATTGTTCGCGTACCTTCCACCTTGTCGCGAATTGTGATGCTGTTCCATTTGAAATCCACATCATCGCGTCGCAAGGTCGCCAGTTCTTCGCGGCGTGCACCTGTCAGCAGCAGCGTTTGCAGATATGCGCGGATGACGGGATTCGAGAGCTTGCGCACGGCCGCGAACCATGCCGGAAGCTGTTCACGCTGCAAACAGTCGCCATCCTTAGTTTTTGCTCTCGGCACGACATCCCGCACGGCCCGCGCCGAACAAGCGTCGGAGGGAACAAGGCCCTTGTACTCGGGCACGTCAGCAGTCCACGCGATGAATGCACGAAGCGCACGATAGGCTTGCCCGGTGCTGGTCGGGCGTCTCGCAGTCTCACGCTTCAGCCATGCAGCGATGCGTTCGGATGTTAGCTCCGAGAGCTTCAGCCCCATGAGCGACGCCAGCGGGCCGGCCTTCGTTAGTTTTCCCTTGCCGCCGCGTCGCCAGCGCTCGCCCCCGGCATGCGCCAAAGCGATGTGATTCGCGAGATGTCGCGCGCCCCAATGTTCCTTGCGCGCTTCGATGTACGCTTGCCAGACACCTTCCACGACGAGATCCCGGCGCGACGCTTCTACACGCTGAGCTTCGGCCCGTGCCGTCTTCTCGGCTGCCTCAAGGCGTGGATCGACGCCGCGATCAACGACAGTGGTTAGGCGGCGCGCTTCCTTGCGGGCGTCATCGAGTTTCCATGAGGAAGGATCGCCGATGGTTGTCCGCACTGTGCGGCGATGGACGCGCTTCTCGAATACGTAACTGCGGGCGCCGTTCGCTGTGACACGCAGGCCAAGCCCTGGCGTCTTCGCATCCCAATGGATGACGTAGCTCTTGCTCGGGCGTTTGAATGCTTTTACGCGACCTTCTGTGAACTGCACCCTGTCCGCCACTGCCGATTCTCCCCGTGTAGGCACCATGTAGGCCGAATTCGGCTATAGTGTGCAACACCGAGGAATACCCCGGATAGTCGAGAAAGGGCGTAAAAGGCTGTTTTTCGTGAACTTGTGAGATAGGCAGCAACACTGCGCAACGGTTCGGAATCTTGTTTCCTGACGACTCCTAAGCGGTAGGTCGCAGGTTCAACTCCTGCCGGGGGCACCACTCTTAATGCGCCCCTTCCGCCCTCGCGTGCGGAGCAAGACGTGCCAGTCGGCAGACTCAACGTAAGCCGGTTGTGCGTTCCAGATGCGTCCACCTTCAATGCGATTCTCCGATGGACGGGAGATCAGTCTTCAGGAACGACTGCGCACTACTGGACCAAGAACAACGCGTCGAGAATACGCGCGCGGCTTCTGAAGGGTTGAAGCACTGGAAGTTTTCGCCTCAGGCGGACTCATCAATGAAATCGAGGTTGACTCCATGTGCGCTCCGATATCGTACATCGCAGCTCAAAACCTAAACGCGCACGTATCGCGAGCCAAGCGAGAAATGTCATCGATGATGACGACGTGTCTTTCCTGTCGATGCTTACGAAGGTAAGTGAGCATCGTCTCCGTGCCAGGTCGCACGGTCAGAACGAATAAGAATGAACGAAACACTAGACAATCACCTGGGCCGCCGTGAGTTGTCTGCCTGGTCCAGAACATCGTCCTCCCGCTCGCATATGATTTTTCTGGCGGAGATCGGCGCGAAGCTGTGGTTCGCTCGCTATCTGCGTTCAGCAGGTATTGCCATTCGGCAGCGCTGTCCTGATCCAGGAGACACCAACCCGAATGATTGGGCTGGGCCATGCTTGCGCTCGGGATTCGACCGGCTTTATTGCACCGGAACCAGTGCTTCGAGCCCCGCATTGCACGCGAGTGCGGAACATCCGTTTCAGCGCAGTCCGACTTCGGGTGAGCTGCTGCAGCGGCCCACCTCAACTATTACATGAGGAGTTCTGCCATGGCACTCAGAGATTTGTGGCGAGGCGGCGAGCGTCGCGGCGAGGATCGTGAGCGGCAATGGAGGCGCTCGATGAGCGATGACTGGCGTAGGGGTGAAGATTGGCGTGACGAGGGCCGGTACGGTCGCGAGCGGGGCGGGGTGTTTGGCGCTTCCGAGCGAGAGTACAGCGGTGGAGGTCAGCGCTACGGTGAGCGCAACTGGAGCCCCGAGAGCGACTATTCCTCAGGCCGTTCGTATGGTCGAGGGGGTTATGAAGGCTACGGCGAGCACGAACGCGATGAGGGGCGAGGGTTTGGTTCCAGCGGTTACGGTAGGGAATTCGAGCGTGGCGAGTCTGGCCGCGGGTATGGCGGTGGCATGTACGGCGGTGCCTCGGGCAGCGGTTATGGTTACGGCACCGGTCAATACCGCGGCCGCGGACCGCGCGGCTATCAGCGTTCTGATGACCGCATCCGTGAGGACGTATGCGAGCGTCTGACGGACGATCCGGAAATCGATGCCTCAAATATGGAAGTCGTAGTCAAGAACGGCGAAGTCACGCTGTCGGGCACGGTGAACTCGCGTGAGGATAAGCGTCGGGCGGAAGAATGTGTGGAAGACATCAGCGGCGTGAAGGACGTGCATAACGCGCTGCGGGTATCGAGGGAGCAGGGTGGTAGCGAGCAGATTTCTACGCAACAACAACCGACCCAACAGGTGTCGCGTCACTAGGGACAATGCCATAGGGGAGCGCGTGAAACGCGCTCCCCGCTTTCACGGTCACTCAGGTCACTCCCAGAAGAGCACGAGCCCTGCAGAAAGTACCGTTACAACCGCCATTCCGCGATTGAAGCGGCGAGCGCGTGACGGATCTTTCAGCAGGGCCTTCATCGCAGCGCCGAAACCGGCCCAAACCGCAAGAGAGGGCACGGAGACAATGAGGAACGTGAATGTGACGAAGATGAGCCGAGTTAGATAGTCCTGGGCGGGGGCAACATAGATCGAGACGGCTGAGATCGTCATCATCCACGCCTTCGGGTTGACGAATTGGAATGTAGCGCCGTGCCAGATACGCAGGGGCGGCTGTTGCACGCCTTGGCCTACGCCGCCAGCGTTCCAGAGACGCCATGCGAGAAAGAACAGGTAGAGGGTGCCGATCAGGCGCAGCGTCAGCTCGACGCCTGGCGCGCTGACCACAAGCGCGCCGACGCCAGCGCCGCTCACCATGAATAGGACACCAAGGCCGAGCAAGGTGCCGCAGAGCGTCGGCACGGTGCGCCGGAACCCATGCGCGAGTCCCGAAGTGGTGAGTAGAAGATTGTTCGGCCCTGGAGTGATGGACATCGCGAAAGAGAAGAGCACCAGGGACGCAAAGGCGGAGGGCTCGAGCATCGGACTCTCTGTAAGGTGGTTACGGCGGGAACACAGACATCAGGTGCCGCTTGCGATCCTGATCAATGTTTGTTGTCCAGCGGCACACAGGCGCGGCTCATCGGAGTGATCGAAAACTTTCAGGGCGCAGACGGTGAGCGTCCTTCCGCTTCTCAGGACCTCGCCGGACGCAGTCAGAAAGGAGCCCCGCGCAGGCGCGAGCAAGTTGAGCTTGAATTCCACGGTCAGCACGTCCGCGCCCGGATCGAACAAGCTGAAGGCCGCGTAACCGCCTGCGACGTCGGCGATCGTTGCAATGACGCCGCCGTGGAAGAACCCATTCTGTTGCGTAAGCCGGGCGTCGAAGGGCAAACGCAGAACGGCGCGCCCCGGTCCGACCTCGTCCAGCACGGCTCCGATCGCAGACATGAACGCCTGACGATCGAAGCTCTCCCGCACTCGCGCCTCCATCCCCGCATCCATCGACTTGAGCCTCCAGGGCCGCTCCAGCAATGCGACAGTGGACAGCAGTGTATAGGAATGAACAATAGATACAATCTGATTGTATAGAGTGTTCAATTGTGCCACGCTACAGAGGAGGTGGCATGGCGCCGAGGTACCGCACTCGCCACGGGGCCGCCTTGATGCTTTCGGCCCGGTCTTCTTTGGAGGTGATGCCGTGACACTCATCGGAATGCTGAGCTCACCGTATTTGCGGCGCGTGGCGATCAGCTTGTCGGAGCTAGGCGTCGACTTCGAGCACGCGCGAGTGTCGGTCTTCGCGGATTTCGACGTGTTCAGATCGATGAATCCCGTCGTCAGAGCGCCCACACTGATCCTGGATGACGGGACATTGCTGATGGACTCGAACGTGATCATCGAACATTTCGAGCGAGCGGCGGTTCCCGGCAGAAGTCTCTGGCCGCGGGACGAACCGAGTCGCATCAGGTGCGCGCAGGCCTTGGGTCTCGCCTTGAGCGCCTGCGACAAAGCGGTTCAGCTCGTCTATGAAAGGGAGCTCCGTCCGGTTGAAAAGCAATACGGCGATTGGGCGCAGCGTGTGACGCGCCAGGTGACCGCCGCTTGTCAGCTGCTCGAAGAAAAGTTCAATCGGGTGGATCTGTGGCTGGCGTCCGATCGGCTGACGCAAGCCGGGCTCACTCTGGCGGTCGTCTTCACCTTCATTCGGCATCGGGTCGCGGATACGTTGGCTGACGCTCGATTACCCAACCTTCACGCGTTTTGCGATGAGGCGGAAGCGCTCGCCGTCTTCCGCCGCTGGCCGCACCCGAATCCCCATGCACCGCTTGCAGCGGCGCCTCTCTCGCCATGATCCCCGTCGGTTTCATCGGGCGCGGTCTCATGGGAGAGCCCGTCGGAGGTCGGCCCCCACAAGCGACGGCCAATGACCTGCTCAAGAACATCAATGGCTGCGATTTCGTGCTTTGGGGCGAGCGCATCCGCCGCGATGTAGTACAATTTCGCGAATTGTATTGTATGGCGAGTGGGCCTTGCGCAACGAAACCAGAAAGGAAATCCGGCTTCCGGATACCCCCGGAGCGCTTCACGAGCGCCTTGCCGCTGCTGTCGAGCGCCTGATCAGCGAGCGACGTTACCAACCGGGCGATCGCCTGCCGACTCATCGAGAACTTGCAGAGCAGGCCGGCGTGGCGATTGGCACGGTGACCAAGGCGCTGGAGTTGCTCAGCAGCCGCGGCATTCTGCGCGGAGAAGTCGGTCGTGGCACCTTTGTGAGCGACGTCCGCATCCCGCCCGTTGGATCCGGCATCGTCGACCTGGCGATCAATGGACCGCCGCAAGTGATCTCGGAAGAAATGTTCAGAGCGGCCGCCGACCGCGCGATGCGAAATTCGCTTGCGCTTCCGCATGGTGGCTATGCCGACCAGCGAGGGACGACGCAGCAGCGCCGTGTGCTCGCGGGCTGGTTACGTGCCACACGGCTGAATCTGGACGAGGATCATTTGATTCTTACCGTCGGCGTGCAACATGGTGTCTACCTTGCGTTCCAGGATCTTCGGGCGGTGTCGCGTGTCATCGCGACGGAGAGTTCGACCTACCCGGGTGCACTCGCCGCCGCCAGGGCCCTCGATATGCAGATGGTGCCCGTTCGTCATGACAGCGAGGGGATGATCGCAAGCGATCTGGCGCGTGTGCTGAAGGAGAGCACCGCTAAGATCGTCTACATGACGCCCGTCTGCCAGAATCCTTTGGGATTCGAGATCGGAAAGGAACGGCGCCGAGAACTCCTGGCTGTCATCGAGAAGCACGATGCGTGGATCGTCGAGGACGATATCTACGCGGTCTACTCCACGAAGGGCGGGGCGACGTTCAAGGAGATGGCGCCCTCCAGAACGTACTACCTCAACAGCATCTCGAAGTGTCTCACCCCGCTGATCCGAATGGGGATCATGGCGCCGCCGCTGGATCGCCGGTCCGAAGTCACGAGGGCGCTGCGGGCGCAGGTTTGGGGATCGGCACCCTATGGAGTCGAGATGGCCTGTGCTCTTATCGATCTTGGCGCAGACGCGGCCGCGGCCAAGATTCTGCGGGCCGAAGCGAAAGCCCGCGTTCAACTCGCCAAGCGTGCCTTGCGTCTGGACACCGTCCCGATGCCCGAGGGCGCACCGCATCTTTGGCTTCCAATGAAGTCCGTTCGAGCGGAAAAGCTTGCAAGAATGGCAAGCGAGCGCGGCGTTCGGTTGACACCGCCGGACGCATCATTCGTTGGAGGCGAGTGGGGCGGCGGGGTGAGACTGTCCATCATGGCGACCACGAACCGTGATGATCTCGATCGGGCACTCAGAGCCATTGCAGCCTTGCTGGAAGAGCCTGAGGAAATGATCGTGTGAGGACTGTCTGCGGCGATTGAGTGGCCTAGGTGCGGTCAGAAGTCGAGCGTAGCTCGTGAGTCCGCTTGATCGGTAGCGCATGTGAATCGGATGCGTACGGCGCGCCATCCGTTTGTCGGCTGTTTGCATTCGAAGGCTTCAGTAGAAACGCGGCCGTGATCGCGACGACACCGCCGCCGCCCAGCATTGCAAACGCCCATCCCCACTGGGACGGAGGATGTCCCGGTGCGTTTGTGAGGTCGAGCACCCAGCCAAACGCTGCCGGCGATATCGCTCCTGCGCCAAAGCCGAGGATCGAGCGCAACGCGAGCATGCGGCCAAGTTGCCCGGGGGCAACTGCGTCGGCCATTGCAGATGAAAGCACCCCCGAATCGCCGAGCGCCGCGAAGCCATAGAGAAACACGATTGCGGCCACGGCAACGGGCGGCAGAGGAGCCGTCCACCCAACCACGAGTGAGAGTATGGCCCCTGCCGCAGCCATGCCGAGCAGAACGGCGCGCTGCCCCCATCGGTCGCTTGCCCAACCACCGAACAGCGTGGCTAGCGCACCCGAGATATGCAGTGCGCCGGCGATGACGACGCCAATCATCAACGGCGAAAGATCGACCCGGTCGGCAAACGCGAAGGCAAGAAAGGCCGGAGTCCACGCCCACATGCCGAGCAACTCCCAGCAATGGGCGGTGTAGCCGATCGTGAGCAGCGTCGACTTTCGCGAAAGCACCGCTTTTGCATCCGGAACCGGCGGCATTGAATGCGGGAGTTTCGAGTCTGATGTTGTCGCTGTCGCGAATGTGCCCGCGATGGCGGAAAACACGGGGATCACCGAGAGCGCGAGCCATAGCGGCGCATAACCCCATGCCGGAGCCAGGCCTGCACAGCATGCGATTGCGAAAAAGTAGCCGAGTGAGGAGCCGGTGAGCAGCATCCCAACCGCGCGGCCGCGCTCGTTGCTCGGCAATTCCTGCGCTACGAGCATTATTGCGGGGGTGTACGAGCCGCCAAGCGCGAGCGCGAGCAAGCCGAAAAGGATCAGTCCGCTTTCATAGCTCCTCGCGAACAACGCGCATGCGATGAGCATGGCGGCGGTGAGCCAGTTGGCGGTGGTGAAAATCCTCCGAGGGCCGATGCGGTCGGCTGCCCAGGAACAAACGAGCAGCGAGCATGCGTAACAGACGTTGAAGGCTGACTGCACGCTGCCCGCTTCCATTCCCGACATGTCCCATTCCTGCAGCAAGAAGGGGAGCGTCCCTGCATACACCATGTTGCTGACGCCGGCGCCGAAACGACTGAAAGAAAGCAGCGAGATGAAATGGCGCGACATTCAACGTACTCGGTGCTGAAGACCGGAAAGGAGACTGGGGCTGATCGAGAGCTTGCCGCGGGCGGTCATGGCTCGCCTTGTGACATTGCTGGACTTGTCGTGAACAATAGATACAATCGCGCGACTGGTCTAGGATTAATTTTGACCAGGGGAATGGATCAGCGGCTTGGGATCGGCGAATCCCGGCCCGAGAGCCTCAAGCGCTGCGGCATTCCTTGGAGCGATTGGGGACGACGGATTCGCGTCCGTTCTCGACGCCGCTGGTGAGCGGGCGGCGGGCGACCGACCATGGTCGCCGAAATGTATCTAGACCGTTGCGACCAGCAATTCTTCTCCGCCATCGGGCGGGCGAAGTCCGTCGGCCCTGGCTGCGAAGTAGCGCTCTGCCAGAAACGCTGCCGATATGTGCCGCACCTCGCGGAAGCCTGCTTTTCGTGCCAGCTCCATGATCTCGGGCGGTGTGAAGAAGCTGACGAACGGGGTGCCACTCGCGCGTGCTCCTTTTTCTGCGCGCTCGAGGCCAGGGCGAACTGCGGCATCCGCGAGCTCGACCGGCAGCAGAAAAGTCATCGCGAAGATCGATCCGGGGGCAAGGGCGGCAACTTGTCGCAAGGTCGCTGCGTTTGCGTCCTTGCTGAGATACATGCTGACGCCGGTAGAGGCCACGATGGCGGGCGCGGCAGGGTCGAAGCCGGCTGAAATCAATCGCTCCCACCAATGGTCTCCCGCTTCGAAATCGACGGGTACGAATCGCAGCCATTCGGGAGCATCGAGATCGACCGCGGCCAGTCGTTGTCGTTTCCAGGCTTGCGTCGCCGGTTGATCGATTTCGAATACCTTCAGCTTCGATCCGATCTCCGGCCTGCGCTGTGCAAACGTGTCGAGGCCTGCTCCAAGAATCACATATTGACCGATGCCGCGCTGGACCTGTTCGACGACCAGATCCTCTATGAACCGCGCCCGAGCCACGATCGAGGCTCGAAACGGCTTCGTAAAATCCGGTTCCATGTCGGGGCGATGACGCCAATCGTCCTCGGGAGCGATCAGGCGCAACCCGATCTCATCCTCGATGATGTGCGGTGGTGGATCGACTTGCACGTGCAATGCGCGCCACAAGGCGACGCGGACCGCTGTGTTGTCCGGTATCGGCGCGTTGCTGTTCATCTCACGTTCTCCTGCGATGGGTCATTTCGCGCGCTGGGGCTCGGGCAGTGGAGCGTTCACACCGACGTCACGCCCATCAGGATCCTTGAGCAGCATCTGGAGTGCAGGCCAATGCTGTTCCTCGAACGGGTGCACCACGGTCGCGCTGGATGGGGGTATGAACTGGGTCGCATCGTTCACCGCGACCGCCGGCACGACGTGCAGGGCCTGAGTGGGAGGGCGCTCGGCGATGAAGAGGTAAGGTCCGCCGGAGGGATGGCGCAACTGGCCCGAATGGTGATCGGTCTCGAACTCGATCTCATATCCCAGGCCTTTCCAGAACGCGACCGTCTTGCCCCAGTTGTGAGTCTCGATCAGCCAACCCTCGATGCCGTTAGTCTTCATGCTTGCTCCGTTTCTGCTGCTGCTGTCTGAGATAAGCTTTCAACGCAGCGGCCACGATCGCGGACAGCGACTGCTCGGTATCGACCGCGTGACGCTTGACCTCCCGGATCAACTCGGTGGGTAGGTACACGTTGAACTGCTTGATCTCGTCACTCATGCTAGCATGCTAGGATGCTAGCATCAGAGTGTCAATGTCAGGCTTCATCGGGAGCAGATGTCTCACGTCATGACTGAAGCGGCGCATGCTGCGCCATCAGCTCGGTGATCCAATCGATGAACACGCGCAGCTTCGCGCTGACGTGTCGGTTGGGAGGAAAAGCGAGATACATCGGCATCGGGTCGAGCCGCCACTGTTCGAACAGCGGCACCAGTTCGCCGCGCGCCAGGGGTTTCTTGGACATGTAGTCCGGCAGCCAGAGCACGCCCAGACCGGCCAAACCGGCTTCAAGGTAGGCATTGCCGTCATCGACGGCCAGCGCGTAGCGTCCATGCACGTTGATACTTTCGCTGCCCCGGCGCATCGCATACGGAAAGGGCTTTCCGATGCGGGACCATAGAAAACCTACGATGCGGTGATCGGTGTTCTCCAGATCCTGCGGATGGGTGGGCACGCCGGCGCGTTGCAAATAGCTGGGCGCAGCGAACACCCCAAGCTGCAGATTGCCCACGCGTCGAGCAACCAGAGATTGATCGGTGATCTCGCCGCCGCGCACGACACAGTCCACGTTCTCGTCAATCAGGTCCACGATGCGATCGCTCACGCCCATGTCGAGCTGGATGTCGGGATATCGGGCATAGAAGGCAGGCAACGCTGGCACCAGGATCATGCGAGCGAACGGACTGGGCACGTCGACGCGGAGTCGGCCGCGGGGCGATGCGGATGCGCTCGACAAGCTGGTCTCCGCATCATCCATATCGGCCAGCAGGCGTACGACCCGCTCGTAGTAGGCAGCGCCATCGGCGGTCACATTGACCTGGCGCGTCGTGCGGTTCAGCAGCTTGACGCGCAGCCGCGCTTCCAGCTGTTGCACCAGTTGGGTGACGCTGGTCTTGCTCATCTGCAGCGTGTCGGCCGCTTTGGTGAAGCTGCCGGTCTCCACGACGCGGGCGAACGCTTGCATGGCATCGAACCGGTCCAATCGAAGCTCCCAACGCGACGAGAATTGTTTGGATTATACAAACAGTGTTGACAGGCCGGGCCCGTTTATCCGAATCGCACGTCGCTCTACAGTGCTCCGCACGATCAGCTTTGAAGCAGCGAGGAGACTACATGGCAACACGTGACGTGGTTTTTCCGAACGGGCGCCAGGCGCTCTACGAGCGCAATCGCTATTCCCCGGCGGTCCGCTCCAACGGGTTTCTGTTCGTCTCCGGACAAGTGGGCAGCCGCGAGGACGGTTCGCCCGAGCCGGACCTGGAGAAGCAGGTTGCACTCGCTTTCGAGAACCTGAATGCGGTGCTGGCCGCCGCGGGCTGCACGTTCGATGACGTGATCGACGTGACCGTCTTCATCGTCGACCCGGCCGAGAATTTCGAGAGGATCTGGAAAGTGGTCCCGCGTTACTGGGGCGAGGCGCCTCACCCGACGCTGACCGGCGTGGGTGTCACGTGGCTGTACGGCTTCCACTTCGAGATCAAGGTGATCGCGAAGCTGCCCGACGCAAGTTAGAGCGCGCCGACTCAGGCGCCGCTACTGGAGGCGCGTACGCGCTTTCAATGCCCAGCTATGGCGGGTCTTCCTACGTACTGCGACCTCGGCCCCGGTCAGCCAGATTCACCTAGAATGCTCAGTCGCGGAGGCAACGTATTTCTTCTCGATCCCACTCGTCGCGATATCGGTCGACGGTCTCGGGCGCACGCATATGTCCTCCGGTGCACGCACGTGCCTCGACCGCTACGGAGGCGCCATGGCAACCTGGACACCCGATCCGACGTTCTATCCGTCCGCGCGAATGGCGATGCAGGCTCCGGCCGAGAAGCTTGCTTACATGGCCATGCTCGATGTCGAGGGCACCCGGCCCGACGCGCTCGGTGTCGTCGATCTCGATCCACAATCATCGAGCTATGGCGAGCTCATAAATCGCATCCCGATGCCGAACGCCGGCGATGAGCTGCATCACTTCGGCTGGAACGCCTGCAGCTCCGCGCTCTGTCCCTACGCACCGCATCCGCACGTCGAGCGGCGCTATCTGATCGTGCCGGGGTTGCGCTCCTCGCGCATCCACATTCTCGATACCAAGCCCGATCCGCGCGCACCGCGGATCGTCAAGGTGATCGAGCCGGACGAAGTGCATCGGCGTTCCGGGTACTCGCGTCCGCATACTTCGCATTGCGGACCGGAAGGCATCTATATGAGCGGGCTCGGCGCGCCGAATGGCGAAGGCCCGGGCGGCATTTTCCTGCTCGATCACGATGCATTCGAGGTGCTCGGCCGTTGGGAAGTGGACCGCGGCCCACAGCAGCTGGCGTATGACTTCGCGTGGCATCTCGGTCACGACGTGCAGATCACCAGCGAATGGGGCACGCCCAACATGATCGAGAACGGGCTCGTGCCGGAGCTGCTGCTTGGCTCGAAATACGGGCACCAGTTGCACGTATGGGATCTGCGTCGGCGCAAGCACGTGCAGGCGATCGATCTCGGCACGGAACAGCAGCTCGTGCTCGAGCTGCGACAGGCTCGCGACCCGACGAAGGCATACGGTTTCGCCGGCGTGGTGATCAGTCTGAAGGATCTGTCCACCTCCGTGTGGCTGTGGCATCGCTCGAATGGTCAGTGGGCGGCACAGAAAGTGATCGAGATTCCCGCCGAACCCGCGGACCCCGATCAACTGCCGCCGTTGTTGAAAGGGTTCAAGGCAGTGCCGCCGCTCATCGCGGACATCAATCTGTCGCTCGACGATCGATTCTTGTACGTGTCGTGCTGGGGCACGGGTGACTTCCGGCAATACGACGTATCGGATCCGTTTCATCCGCGACTCACCGGCTCGGTGCGGCTGGGCGGCATCGTGAATCGTTCGCCGCACCCGGCGAGCGGGCCTGTGAACGGCGGTCCGCAGATGGTCGAAGTGAGCCGCGACGGCCGGCGCGTCTATTTCACCAACGGGCTCTATCGTGCGTGGGATGCGCAGTTCTATCCGGAAGGCATCAAGGGCTGGATGGTGAAGTGCGACGCGGACCCGAACGGCGGGCTGACACTCGATCCGGAATTCTTCCTGCCGGCCGAAGAGGGCTTGCGCATGCATCAAATCCGCCTGGAGGGTGGCGACTGTTCGTCGGACACGTTCTGCTATCCATGACTCGTGTACACATCGGCCATGCAGGGTAGCGGCGTCTTCCCGGCGCTGGCCGTGAACGCGGCATGGCCGTGGATGGCACTCGCGGGGTTGGGCGCGTTTCATGGCCTGAACCCGGCGATGGGCTGGCTATTCGCCGTGGCACTCGGCTTTCAGCGTCAAAGCCGAGGCGCCGTGCTGCAGGCGTTGTTGCCGATCGCTGCGGGCCACGCGTTGTCCGTTGCGATGGTGGTCGTGGCGATCAGCGTGTTGCGCATCTTGTTTGATATCACGTCGTTGGAGATCGGTGCGGCGATCGCGCTCATCGCCTTCGGTCTGTATCGCTTGCTCGCTCGTCACCGCGGGCGCGTGGGAATGCAGGTGAGCGGCGCTCAACTGCTGCTGTGGTCGTTTCTGATGGCGACCGCGCATGGCGCGGGTCTCATGTTGATCCCGGTGCTGTTGGGAATGCCCATCGGCGCCGCCAGCAGCGAACACCTGCAGCATATGGCGGCATTCTCGTCACTCGGACCGTCGGTCGGCATCGCCCTTGCGGCGCTCGGCGTTCACACGTTTGCCATGCTTGCCACTGCTGGCGCGGTGGCCATCGTGGTGTATGAATGGGCCGGTCTCGCGTTCCTTCGTCGGAGCTGGATCAATATCGATTTGATCTGGGTGTTCGCATTGGTCGGCGCGGGAGTCATTCTGCTGATCATGGCATTGCGATGACGCCGGCGCGGTTGCCGTCAGCGCTGGCCGCGCGCTGACGGCGCTCCGAACGCTACAGCGATTCCATGTGCGCAATCATGCGGCGACGACCTTCGTCATCGGGCAGGCGACCCGTCGCTGCGCCCAGGTTATCGGCCAGGTTGCGCGTGTTGCTGGTAGCCGGCGTCGCAGCCGTCACGGCCGGGTGCGAGATCGCGAACTTCAGGAAAAACTGGCCCCAGGTGGCGATGTCGTATTCGGCCGCCCAGCCTGGCAACGCATGGCCGTCCACCTTCTGCCACAGGCGAGTTCGACCGAAGGGCTGGTACACCAGCACGCCGATGCCGCGATCCTGCGCCAACGGGAAGATCCGCTCTTCCATGGTGCGATTGTCGATTGCATAGTCCACGCCGATGAAATTGAGCTTCTCCTCCCGCATGACTCGTTCGAGGAGCTCATATTGTTTGGGATTGGTCGTCGTGACGCCGATGTAGCGGACGCGACCCGCATCGCGATATTCCTTGAGCAGGCCGAGCTGGGTGGGTATGTCGCCCATGTTGTGGACCTGGATCAGATCCACCGCGGATTTTCCCAGCCGCTCGATCGAGCGATCCAGTTGCGCCCGTGCTGCCGCCACATCGGCGCGGCCGCCGCCGGGCCCGGCAACATTGACTTTAGTGGCCCAGAACAATTTCTTGTTGAGCCCGCTCTCGCGCGCGACCTTTGCAGCGACTTCTTCAGCCGAACCGTAGCTGGGCGCGGTATCGAACACGGAGTTCGAATTGCTCGCCAGCGCATCGAGCAGTGCCTTGATTGCCGCGCTATCGCCTTCGCCGGCAAGGCGGGAGAAGGAGGCGGAGCTGCCCAGGCCAACGACCGGGAGTCGTTCGGACGTGCCGGGAATGGCTCGAGTGATCAGTGAACGCTGACTATCACCGGCAGCCAGCAATGCTGTGGGATTGACGGCCAGCGTGACGCCAGCGAGCGAGGAGAGCCTGAGATAGTCACGTCGTGAAATCATGATGAGGTCCTTGTGAGCCTACGGCCCAACCCAGAACAGGCGCGACGATGCTAACCGGCGCCGTACCAATGGAGGGTCGTAGTGAGTGTGAAGGAGTGAGCACGCCGCACATGGCGCGAGAATGGCTTTTTTTCGGCGAGGATTCGGTTTGCTTACCGAGATTTAATGCACTTGCCCAGGAGCGATGGACTCATGCCACGAGTCCTTCAGGGCTGCCTCACTGAAGCTGTCACAGCCGACAGCATCGTGAGTGCCGAGCGCATCGGGCATTGGCTCAGCGCCGAGAGCATCTGCGGCAAATGTTTTCATTCGATCATCATGCTCGCGGCGTGATGATCACGACTCGGAGCGTTGTTTCGTCAGATACGTGCGTCTGAGCGTAAAGCGCGCGCCGATGCGGCGCCCGGAACTCCACAGCCAGGCATCGGTCGAATCGGCGTTTGCCGATCAGCGTATCTGGGAGTGTTCGAAAGCGTGGAGATGTTGAAGGATGCCCGACGACGGGCGACGAATGGCTCGGTGTTCATTGCATTGCTCGTGAGTTCGGCGCTCAGCCAGGCCAGTGTGGCGCCGCCCGAACACGCTTCGGTACCGTTCCCGGAAGGCGACGCCGCCGTCAGCAGCGAATTGCCGCACGTTCCCGAGCCGCTGTTGTTCGATCTGGTGCGCCCCTTGGGAGCCGCCAAGGGCGAGTTGGAAATCAATGCTCTGGTACAGCATGCAAGTGGGGGTACCGCCTGGGCACCGGAGATCGAATACGCCTTTGCCGACGGTTATGCGCTGGAGTTGGAGCTGCCGTTCGAGGGCGCGACGCTCGAAGAATACAAGGTGGCCGTGCAGGGTACGGCGGGCACGTTATTGAAGGGGCGGATGATCCATGGCTGGCAGGCCATCGCATATTACGAGCGTGACAGCAGAGATTACACGGCCGATCTGATCTACTTGAACGGCGCGCGGCTTTCGAGCAAATGGAGCGTTTTCAACATGGTCGGCATGCGCCGTGCCCATTGGCGCGGCGACAGCGATTACCTCGGTCTCGTCAACAACAGTATCTTCTACGATTATTCGAAGCGCTTGACCTTCGGCCTGGAGGTCAACAGCGAGATCGGCGACGGTTGGCGCTGGCGTCATGGCCTCGTGCCGCAGATTCACTTCGACGTCGACGAGCACGTGACGGTGCAGCTCGGCGGTGGCCGGTCCCGTTTGAACGTGGGGCAGCCGACCGAGAAAACCTTCATCTGGCGGTTGATCTATTCGTGGTGAAGCAAAGCGCGATGCGCTCTGCCAGGTGAGAAATCAACGCCAGGCGGCCCGCTCAGCACGGACCGCCCGGCGTGCGACTCATTGATTTGTTACTGACCGGTCAAGCGCACGTACCGGTCGAGAACTCGGACGCCGAACGCAGCAGCGCCGGGAGGCGAAGTGGGCAGCGGGTCGGCTTCGCGCCAGGCCATGCCGGCGATGTCGAGGTGCGCCCACGGCGTGCCATTTTCGATCCAGGATCCGATGAAGTGAGCGCCGTGACCGGCGCCGCCGCCCATCGGGCGGCCAGCACCGTTGCGGATGTCGGCGATCGGGGATTCGAGATCCTTGGCGTACGAGGGGTGCAGGGGCATGCGCCACAGGTACTCGCCGGACTGTTCGCCGGCGCGGATCAGCTGGGCCGCCAGCTGATCGTCTCGAGAGAACAGGCCCGCGTAGTCATCGCCCAAGGCAGTAGTGATCGCGCCGGTGAGCGTTGCCAAATCAATGACGACGCGAGGCTTGAACTGCTTCTGCGCGTACCACACGGCATCGGAGAGCACCATGCGGCCCTCGGCGTCGGTGCTCATGATCTCGAAAGTCTTGCCGGACATGGTGCGAACGACATCGCCCGGGCGTGACGCGCCGGCGTCGGGCATGTTTTCGGCGAGCGCAGCGATCGCGACTGCATTGACCGGCGCCTTTCTGCCTGCGAGCGCCAGAACCGCACCGGTGACGGCGGCGGCACCGGACATATCGGTCTTCATGCGCCACATGCCGTCGTTGGGTTTGATGGAAACGCCGCCGCTGTCGAAGGTGATGCCCTTGCCGACGAACGCGAACGGAGCATCGCCGGGCTTGCCGCCATCGTAACGAACGACGAGCAAGCGGGGCGGGCGCGCGCTGCCTTTGCCGACGCTGAGCATGCCGCCCATGCCGAGCTTTTCCATCGCAGGCACGTCGAGCACTTCGATGCGAACGTTCGCGATGCCTCGGAACGCCTCGCGTGTGCGATCGACGAAGCTCTCCGGATAGATCTCGTTGGCGGGCTCGGTGATCAGGTCACGAGTGAACTTGACCGCGGTCGCCACCGGAAGCCACTGGGCTGAGTACGTCGAGCGGGCAGCGTCGCCGGCGGGTGTGCGCACGACGATCTCGCCTTCGCCGAGTGCCGGTGCGTTGGGCAGCACCTGGCGATATTTGGTGAATCGATACTGTCCGAGCTCGGCCCCGAAGGCGAGATGTGCGCCGGCATCGGCTTGCGCACCCGGCCACAAAATCTCGACCCGCTTGACCGGACTGCGCGCAGCCACCTGGCCAACCCAACCGCCGACATCTTCGAGGACGCGTGCGCTGGCGGCCTCGTTGCCGGTGCCGACCAGGATGACACGTTCGTAAGGACCGACGCCGCCCAGGTCGAGCACCTTGTCACGCTCGCCGCGGAAATTCATCGACGTGACCGCACGCCGGAGCGCTCCATTGACCGCCGCATCCACTTCGGCGAATGCGCCTTCCTGCGGCACATCCTGCCGCACGGACAGCGCAATGGTTCCGGAAGTCGGCACCGCATACGGGGCGAATTTTATTTCTCTCTGCGCCGACGCCTGTGTGGCGCCCAAGGTCAGCAGCAGGGCAGGAACAAGCCGTACTAGTCCTCGCATCGTGTCTCGCTCTGGTGTTTCCGTGGCCAATGAGACCGGCGATTGTACCGGCGGCGTGCGCAGACGTGGGCGGTGGATTGCGCCTCGCTGCCCGGCAGACTCTCAGCCACGTCCAGATTCGGAATCCATGCTACGAGGCGCTGGCACGATTGCTGCTCACTGCCGCGAGTAAATGATCCGGCCAGCACGAATGGCACAGCGGACTGCGGCGAAGTTGCGCACCGAATCGGCCGGATCCGCGTCGAGAACGACGATGTCCGCTGCCATCCCCGGGGCAATACGTCCTCGTGAATCCTGTTCGTTCCAGCGCGCGGCCGGGGTCGTGGTGAGCGATGCGAGTATCTGGTTGGGCGTCAAGCCGGCCTTGGCCATCAGCTCGTATTCACGCGTCGGGTCGTAATCGGTCATGTAGCCAACGTCGGTGCCAAACAGGACCTGTCCACCCAACGCGGCGAATCTGCCGAACTGCGTTACGGATTCGTTCACGAGCCGTTCGGCGATCTCGGCCGGGACTCGTTCCTTGTCCAGCTCATAGGGGAATAGCTGCAGGGTAGGGATCATCGACATGCCGGAGTCGCGCATTTGTTTCATCAGTGCTTCCGGCCACGGCGCCGGTGCACCCAGCGGAGGGTGAGTCAGGATGTCCACTCGAGCATCGAAGGCGGCCTGCACGCCTTGGATATCGGTGGGATGAGCGAACACCAGCTTGCCTTGCCGGTGTGTCTCATTCACTGCGGCGCGGGCGATCTCGAGCGGCAGGCGCCTGCTGGTGCGATCGCCCTGTGGCGTGACGAGGAAGAGCTTGGTGCCATCGGCGCTCGCGCTCAAGTTGCTGCGCACAGCTTGTACTGCTGCGTCGGCCGAATCCGGTTGCGGCAATTTATCGAGCCACGCCTTGGGAAGGTGCGAGATATAGACGGGCAGTCCGTTCGAGGGAAACACAGCCAGACCGACAGTGAGAATTCGCGGTCCGCGGACCTCGCCTGCCTCGATCCTGTTGCGCAGGGCCAGCGTGTTGTCGCGATCCGAAGCGACATCGAAGACGGTTGTGTAACCGTATCGTGTCAGCATGCGCGTTAGCGCGCGGTCGAGCTCTGCGGCTGTTTTCTGGCCAGCGTTGCTGAATTCCTCGCCGATGAAGTGGACGTGACTATTCTGGAACCCCGCCATGACGACTCCACCATCGCAGCGGGATCCCCTGGTCGCAGCCGTGGTGGGTTTCTGACCGGGCGTGACCGAAAGGATCTCGTTGCCGGCGATCAGGACCTCGCCCGCGATCGGCGGTACGTCCGGCGCCGGATAGATCTTCACGCCTTGCAACGCCCAGGTCTGGGCCTGTGTCACCGAAGCGATCAGTCCCGTGATGACGACCAGGACCACCTTCAGACCGCGATTCAACATTCCGACTCCCTCGAATGCAGCGTTCCAATCATCAGTGCTACGAGTATGTCAGCGATTGGCTCGCATGTGACACGCTGGAGGGCGGAAACGTTGCGGGGTTCCAACTCGAACGGACGAAAGGGCACGTGCGCTCTGGCCTACATCGGGCATCACCGCTGTCGGCAGCAGTTGCGTGCCGGCGACGGCGACGAGCGACCAGGCGCCGAAGTGCGTCGTTCTGGGGCGAGAGCGAGCGAATCGAACGGCTATGCGCGCACTTCGATTGTCAAGACGCCATCTCGCCGGCGAGACGTCCGGCCGAGATGCCGGTGACCGCACTCGCCGTCGAGGTGTGTCCACGTCGGTGGGCCGAGGCGTGCAGGCGCTCGGATCCTCGGGAGGGGGGCGGGGATTCGGGCGAGCCCGTGGGTGCAGATCGGCGCGCGTCAAGTCTTACGTGCGAATCGATTGATCAAAACTTGAGCAGGTGATTTTTGCCGCGAATTTTGCGGCAAGAAGTCCCGCGCACACAGATATCCACAGGGTTGCCCACAACTTTTGTGGATGACTTGGCCTGACGGATCGAGACCTGCGTGTCCGGCGGATGTCAAGATTGCAATTGCGACTGGACTCCGCATTGCGAGGGGTCGGGTCGCGAAGTATAAGCACGCGATGTCACTGGACAGCCCACGTCCTGCGTCATCGCAACTGCGTAACAGCGTCATTGCGCTGCTACTGCTGGCGGTGGTGGGATGGGCAGCGTGGCATTTCACCCGCAACACGGAACGGGGCGGTGAGCGGGGCCGGCCCACGGCGGCGGTGGGCACGGCGCAAGCGACGCCGATGGATGTGCCCGTCACCTTGCAGGCCATCGGCACCGTGCAGCCCATCGTCGTCGCGACGGTCCGTTCGCAGCTGGCCGGCAACTTGTTCAGCCTGCACTTCACCGAAGGCCAGCAAGTGCGGCAGGGCGAGCTGCTGGCGATCATCGATCCGCGTCCGTATCGGCTGGCGCTGTCGCAGGCGCGCGCCAACCTGGTTCGCGACGAGGCGACATTGAATCAGGCGCGTGCCGACCTGGAGCGCTATCGCACGCTGTGGTCGCAGGATTCGATTGCGCGTCAGCAGTTGGACACACAGGCGGCCACGGTCAAGCAACTCGAAGGCACGGTGGCGGCCGATCGCGCCGCCGTAGGCACCGCGACGTTGAACCTCGCCTACACGTCCATCACCGCGCCAGTCGCCGGCAAGGTGGGCTTGCGTCAGGCGGATATCGGCAACTACGTGACGCCCAGCGATGCCAACGGCATCGTCGTCATCACGCAGCTACAACCCATCGATGTCACATTCAGCCTCCCGCAGGTGCAGTTGCCGGAGGTGCAGGCGCAATTGCGCGCAGGCCACAAGCTGCAGGTCACTGCCACCGATCAGACGGGGCAGCGCGTCCTGGCGCAAGGGGAATTCCTGACGTTCGACAATCAGATCGATCCGACCACCGGTACGGTGCGCGCCAAGGCGCGCTTCGCCAACAGCGACGAGACGTTGTTTCCGAATCAATTCGTGAACGTTTCAGTGCTGGTGAAGACGCTGCCGCAGTCGCTCACGGTGCCAGTGTCGAGTGTGAGGCACGGCGCGCAGGGCGATTTCGTGTTCGTGCTGCAACCCAATCGCACCGTGAAGTCACGCACCATACAGACCGGTGTGATCAATGGTCAGCGGATTGTCGTTCGTAAAGGGTTGCACGCGGGCGAAACCGTGATTACCGAGGGTGCCGACGGGTTGAACGACGGCGCGAGTGTAACGATCGCTGGTGCGAAGGCCGCGGGCTCCGCGACTCGCGCGACGGCGGATGGCGAGCGTTGAGCGACGGGCCGCGTCATGGCCGAAGAGCGCGACGAATCCATAGAGCGTACCGACGGCGGGCCGTCTCGTCTGTTCATTCTGCGTCCCGTCGCGACCACGCTGACGATGGTCGCGATCCTGCTCGCCGGACTGGTGGCGTTTCGGGTGTTGCCGCTGTCGGCGTTGCCGGAAGTGGACTATCCGACCATCCAGGTGCGCACGCTGTATCCAGGCGCGAGTCCGGATGTGATGGCCGTCACCGTCACCGCTCCGCTGGAACGTCAGTTCGGTCAGATGGCGGGACTGCAACGCATGACTTCGGCGTCCTCGGCCGGGGCCTCGGTGATCACGCTGCAGTTCTCGCTCGACCTGGAGCTGGACGTCGCCGAGCAGGAAGTGCAAGCGGCCATCAATGCCGCCATTACCTTGCTGCCCTCGGATCTGCCGGCGCCGCCCATCTACGCGAAGGTCAACCCCGCCGACGCGCCGATCGTGAGCTTCGGCGTCACCTCGAGCTCGCGGCCGCTTGCCGAAGTGCAGAATCTGGTCGATCAACGCGTCGCCAACAAGCTGTCGCAGATTTCCGGGGTGGGCCTGGTCAATCTGTCCGGCGGACAGCGGCCGGCCGTGCGGATTCAAGCGAACGTGCCGGCGCTGGCCGCGCGTGGGCTGTCGCTCGACGCGCTGCGAACGGCGATTGCCAGTGCCAATGTCAACGGCGCCAAAGGCAGCTTCGATGGACCGACGCGCTCCTGGAGCATCGACGCCAACGACCAACTCGCGACCGCGCAGGAGTATCGCGATCTGATCATCGCGTATCGGGATGGCGCGCCGGTGCGTCTCGCCGACGTCGCGTCCGTCGTGAACTCGTCCGAAAACACGCGGCTGGGCGCCTGGATGAACCGCACGCCGGCCATCATCGTCGACGTGCAGCGGCAGCCCGGTGCAAATGTCATCGGCACCGTCGATGCGATTCGCGCCGCGTTGCCGGCGCTGGAGTTGCAGCTGCCCGCCGATGTGAAGATGACGATGCTCAGCGACCGTACTGTCGGCATTCGCGCCTCGCTGGCCGATGTGCAGTTCGAGCTGCTGCTCGCCGTGGTGCTGGTCACTCTCGTGATCTTTCTGTTTCTTGGCAGCCTGCCAGCCACCGTCATCGCCAGCATCGCCGTGCCGCTGTCGCTGATCGGCAGCTTTGCCGCCATGTATCTGCTGGACTTCAGCATCAACAACCTGACCTTGATGGCGCTGACCATCGCCGCGGGCTTCGTGGTCGACGACGCCATCGTGGTGCTGGAGAACATCGATCGTCATATCGAAGCGGGGATGTCGCCATTCGCCGCGGCATTGCGAGGCGCGCGCGAAATCGGGTTCACCATCATCTCGCTGACGGTCAGTCTGGTGGCCGTGCTGATACCGCTGCTGTTCATGGGCGATGTGGTCGGTCGGCTGTTCCGCGAGTTCGCAGTCACGCTGGCGGTGACGATCTTCATCTCGGCGGTCGTGGCGCTGACGCTCGTTCCCATGCTTGCCTCACGCTGGCTGCGGCCAGAGCGCGAGCAGCGCCGGTGGCGGCTCATCGAGCACAGCCTGAAATGGTTCCAGCGGCTGGCACAAAGTTATGCCCGCCGGCTCGACTGGGTGCTCGAACGGCAGCGGCAGACGCTGCTGGTGTTTCTGACGACGCTGGTGCTGACGGTGCTGTTGTTCGTGTTCATTCCCAAAGGACTGTTTCCGCAACAGGACACGGGGCAGCTGCGCGCGGTCGTCGTGGCCAGCCAGGACGTTTCTTTTCCGCGCATGACGCAGCTGCAATCCGGCGTCGCAGCGATCGTGCTCGACGATCCGGACGTGATCAGCCTGAGCTCGAATGTCGGCGTGGATGGCCAGAACCTGGCGCTGCATCAGGGGCGCATGCTGATCAATCTGAAGCCCAAGGACCAGCGCGGCTCGCAGCAGGCGCTGATGCAGCGATTGCAGCGAGAGGCGCGCGACAGGCTCGGCGTCAGCTTGTATCTGCAGCCGGTACAGGATCTGACCATCGATACGCAAAGCGGTGCCAACCAATATCGCTTCGCTCTGCAAGGAGCGAGTGCGAGCGACATCTCGCTGTGGGCGAACCGCTTGATCGCGGCATTGCGCGACGTGCCGCAGATTCGAAATGTGACCTCGGATGTGCTCGAAGACGGCAGGGCGGTCGAAGTCGAGCTCAATCGCGACGTCGCTGCGCGACTGGGCATCAGCGCCGCAACGGTGGATAGCGCGCTGTACAACGCGTTCGGTCAACGCATCATTTCCACGATCTTCACCTCATCGAACCAGTATCGGGTCATTCTGGAAAGCACGCCGGGCATGCTGGCGGATCCAGAGGCGCTGTCGCAGGTGTACGTGCCGACCGGTTCGGGCACGGTCGCGCCTTTGAATGCGCTGGCGACGTTTCGTTTGAAGAGCGCGCCGGTGTTGATCTCGCGGGTCGCGCAGTTCCCCGCGGCGACCATCGGTTTCGATCTTGCGCCTGGAGTGTCGCTCGGCGCGGCGGTGGACGCGATTACGCGGGCGGAACGGGATATCGCCATGCCGGCGTCGATTACGACCCAATTCACCGGCGCCGCCAACGCGTTCCGTGCCTCGCTGGCCAACGAGTTCTATCTGATCCTCGCGGCCGTGGTGGTCGTGTACATCGTGCTCGGCGTGCTCTACGAGAGTTTCATTCATCCGCTGACGATCCTGTCTACGCTGCCGTCCGCCGCGGTCGGCGCGTTGCTGGCGCTGCTGGTGACGGGCAGCGGCCTGGGCGTGATCGGGATCATCGGCATCGTGCTGCTGATCGGCATCGTGAAAAAGAACGCCATCATGATGATCGACTTCGCGATCGAAGCTCAGCGCACCGAAGGCAAAGAGGCGCACGCGGCGATCAGGCAAGCGGCCTTGCTGCGTTTCCGGCCCATCATGATGACCACGTTCGCGGCGTTGTTCGCCGCCTTGCCGTTGATCTTCGGGTTCGGCATGGGCTCGGAGTTGCGCCGGCCCCTGGGTATCGCCATCGCCGGCGGCCTGATCGTCAGCCAGGTATTGACGCTGTTCACCACGCCCGTCGTGTTCCTGGCCTTTGAAAGGTTGGTACAACGACGTGGCCGCGGTGCCGCGCCGGCGTTGGAGTCACCACGGTGAACTTATCGGGCCCATTCGTGAGGCGACCGGTCGGCACCACGTTGCTGACGCTCGGGGTCGCGCTGTCCGGATTGGCTGCGTTCTTCGTGCTGCCGATCGCGCCGTTGCCGCAAGTCGATTTTCCTACGGTGAACGTGCAGGCGACGTTGCCCGGTGCCAGCCCCTCGACCATGGCGTCGAGCGTGGCGTCGCCGCTGGAGCGGCGACTGGGCGTGATCGCCGGCGTGAACGAGATGACCTCGCAGTCCGGCATCGGCAACACTCGCGTTACATTGCAGTTCGATCTGAGTCGCGACATCGACGGCGCGGCTCGTGACGTGCAGGCGGCAATCAATGCGGC
>Ga0065721_10049112_pt1 | contig 45965 bp, 48 predicted proteins | sample Mesricmetagenome_FD_59108 | JGI IMG/M metagenome (GOLD analysis project Ga0065721, IMG submission 59108) | Mesophilic microbial community from rice straw/compost enrichment Sample: eDNA_1 v2 (version 2) | ecosystem: Engineered > Solid waste > Grass > Composting > Bioreactor | place: USA: Davis...
ATCACTACTACGGCACGATCAACTGCGACGGCGTGAACGCGAAGGGTGAGGTCTGCGGCGTCACCACCACGAGCGGGCTGGCGTGGAAGATCCCGGGGCGCGTCGGTGACTCCCCTATCCTCGGCGCGGGCCTGTACGTGGACGGCGATGTTGGCGCGGCGGGCTCGACCGGTCGCGGCGAGGCGAACCTGTTCGGCCTGTGCTCGTTCCTGATCGTGGAGGAGATGCGCCGCGGCCGGTCACCCAAGGACGCCGCGATGGAGGCGTGCCGTCGCATCCAGCGGAACACGGTCGAGAAGCGGCTTCGGAATAACCGCGGCCTGCCGAACTTCAACGTCAACTTCTACGTGGTGAACACAAAGGGCGATTTTGCGGGCGTCGCCCTCTACCCCGGCCCGCGCTTCGCCGTCTGCACCGAGGAGGGCGCCCGCACCGTCCCCTGCGATGCCCTGCTCACCGGCAGCCCGAACGACTGAGCCAGCTTTTGATCGGGCCCGTGACTGCTGACTACTCAAACATCGCAATGCCCATGCAAATCCCGATCACCAGGAACAGGATCATCAGGCAAGCGACAGCCTGCGCCAACCGCCACATCCCCGCCGCCCGGCCCTGCGCTTTCCGCGCGACGATGTGCCGATGAGCCGCCGAAAACGTGAGCGGCGCAGCCACCACCGTCAGGCCGACCAGCGCAAAGAACAAAACGAGTAAAGGCCGCTCCCAGGCGCTTCGCATCTCCCTCCCGCTTCTCGACAGCAGTACGGCTGCCAAACCGAAGGCCGCGCCGAAGAGCGCACCCGCGGCCAGTTTTGCTACCGCGGTGGAGGTGATTGCGCAGAATCTTTCCCCCAGCCAGCGGCACGCGCCCAGGATTCCGATGCCCTTGAGAAAGGGGTGAATGATCCACTGGTAGAGCGACCTGATGACCTTTTCGAACACCAGACCGAGAAGCGACTCGTACAGCCAGCCAAGAATATGAGACATGAGACCTTCTGCATTCCCCGGATGCACCCGAACGCATTCCTCGTAAGAGTACGGTCAGGTTCACGTCGGGCTGCCTGTGCACCTTCGCGCCCGGCGTCGGAAAGTCGGTCTACAGATTCTCCAGGAGGAAGGTCACCAGGCGGCGCTGGAGATCGCGCGCCTGCGCGGGGTCCTGAATTCCATGGCGGGCCCGAGGGTAGAGCTTGAGGTCGAACGACTTGCCCGCGCGCTTCAGGGCGTCCGCGAACTGGAGCGTGTTCTCGGGGTGGACGTTGTCATCCATCGTGCCGTGGACCAGCAGCAGCTTCCCGGAGAGGTTCGCGGCGGCGTGGAGGGGAGCGCTCGCGCGGTAGCCGTCCGGGTTCTCCCGGGGCGTGCCCATATACCGCTCGGTATAGATGGAGTCGTACAGAAGCCAGTCGGCTACGCCCGCCCCCACGACGCCGACCTTGAACGCCGTGCTATGCGTCAGCGCGTAGGCCGTCAGGAAGCCGCCGTAGCTCCACCCGGAAAGGCCAAGCCGATCGCCGTCTACCCAGGGCTGCGCCTTCAGCCATGCAACCGCATCCTCCAGGTCACGCAGTTCCGACGCGCCAAGCGCCTTATAGGCCGTCCATGCCGCCTTCGCTCCGCGCCCGCTGGCAGAGCGGGGGTCAAAGAGGAACACCGCCACCCCCTGCTGAGCCAGGTAGTGGTGCCAGGGCTCCACGGTCTCCCAGGCGTTCTCGACGGTCGGAGAGGCGGGGCCGCCGTAGACAGGGAAGAACACGGGATACTTCCGGTCTGATTGAACGTTCGCCGGCTTGAGCAGGATGGCGTCCAGTTCGTAGCCGTCGCGCATCGGGACACGCACAATCTCCGGCTTGCCGAGGCGGAAGGGGGCACGGGTCGCCAGCGGACGCGGGTTCTCTCCCAGTGTCCGCACCACCGTGCCGTCCGCGGCGCGGTGCAGACGGAGCTGCTGCGGCGTGTTCAGGTCGCTCCACCGGTCGGTATAGTAGGTGAACGTCGGGTCGAAGGCGGCGTTGTGGTCGCCGTCCGTGCGACTCAGGCGGGTCAGTCCGGTGCCGTCCAGACGCACCCGATACACCTGCTCCCCGAGCGGGCTGTGCTCCGTGCCGCTAAAGTAGACCCAGCCACCCTTCTCGTCCACGCCGTGAACCCGCCGCACCTCCCACTCCCCCTTTGTGACGGCGCCGACCAGAGTGCCGTCGCCCCGGTAGCGGTAGAGGTGCCGGAAGCCGGTGCGCTCGCTCTCCCACAGGAACGAACCATCAGCCAGGAAGCGAGGCTGGGCCAGCACGTTCACCCAGGCCGGGGTCTTCTCCTCCAGGAGGCGGGCGACCTTGCCCGTTTCTACGTCCGCGGTGTTGAGGTGCAGGAACGTCTGCGTTCGGTTCTGGACCTGGTACAGGAGGTGCCGGCTGTCCGGCGCGAACGTGAAGCGCACCACAAGGCGGTCCTCCTCCGGGTACGCTGACAGGTCCACAAAGTGCGGCGCGGCCTCGCTACCATCGGCCGCGACCACCCCCAGGCGCACCTTTGGGTTCGGGTCGCCCGGCTTCGGGTAGAACTGGCGCTCCACCCGCGGCGGGCGTGCCAGTTCGTCCGTCAGAGTGTGCGTGGGCACACCGGCTTCGTCCAGGCGGAGGAAGGCGAGGCGCCTTCCGTCCGGGCTCCAGGCGAATCCCGTGGTGTTTCCCCGCCCGTAGACCTCCTCCTCGTAGATCCAGTCGAGTCGCCCATTCAGCACCGTCGGCCCGCCATCGCGGGTCAGTGCGCGGGGCGGCCGGGGAAGGGCGCCGCCGGTCGGGACATCGGCGACATACAGGTTGTTGCCGCGCACAAACGCCACCCGGTCACCGGTCGGAGCGAGGCGGGGGTTCTGCTCGCGCTCATTAGGGCTGTCCGTCACGCGTGTGGCGCGGTCAGCAGAGAAGTCGTACAGCCAGAGATCGTTTCCCTGAACCAGAAGGGCGCGGGTTTCGGCGTCGTCGGCCGCGAAGAACGGCCGGCGCGACAGGGCTTGCGCCGCGGCGCGGTCCATCCCGGCATTCGCGAGCGCGCGTGCCATCTTCTGCGGGTCGTGGAACGGCGTCGCCTTGCCGCTGGCGGCGTCCACCCGGAACAGGCGCGGCTGCCCGCTGGTCTCCAGGCGCGTCTCCAGATAGGCGGGCGCGGCCCCGTTCGCCCGCCGGGTCCAGCGCACGGGCGGCAGAGAGCCGCCCCAGTCCACCCGCCCGGAGGTGCCATCCACATCCTCCAGCGTGAGGCGTTGCGCTTGCGGCACCGGCGCTGCGGACTGCCCCGGGATGCCGGAGACGAAGGCAAGGAAAAAGAGTCCGGCCGCGAGCAGGGACCGGGCGGCAGCGACGGGGAAGCAGCGGAGGGCGCGGGAAGTCAAGGCAGGCGTACTTTCCGGAGGGATGCTCTTATTATAGCCCCGGCCGGCTGAGGACGCGCGCTACCTGCGCCTCCCAGGTGCCCGCCACACGCTCGCCATACTCTCGCTCGCCGCCGGTGGCCTCCGGGCCGGTGAGCCACGGGCGCTTGCCGGGCTCGAACCCGGCAAGCGCCTGCCCGTTGATGCCGCCGTTGATAAAGTGCAGGGCGACACCCGCCCGCTCGTGGTCGGTGCGATTGGCGCCGGTGGCGTGCGGCGTACCGTAGCAGAAGAACAGCGCACCGCCCGCAGGAAGTTCCACGGTCACCGCTCGGGACTCGTCCGGCCAGCAGCGGATGTGGTGGTCGCTATCCGGATCGCGCTCATGCCGGAGGGCCTCCCGGAAGGCGCCCGGGAGGATACGCATGGCGCCGTTCGCCTCGGTGGCATCGTGGACGGCGGTCCAGAGGGCGGTTCCCAGGAGCGGGTCCGGGATCTGGAAGTAGGCGTTGTCCTGGTGCCAGTTCGTGCCGGCGCCGTGCCGCGCCGGCTTCAAAAACACCTGGTCCAGATGCAGGAGCACCGGCTCTCCGATAAGTTGTCCGACGGTCGCCGCTACCTTCGGGGCGAACGGCATGGCCCGAAAAAAGTCGCTGTGGGGCCACATTGGACAGAGCTGGAGGTTCGCCTTCGTCGTGGAGTGGGTCTTACCGTCGCCGTCCGTGGCGACGTTACGTAGTTTGCCGTCCGCCTTGAGGCGATCCAGTTCGGTTCGCATGGCGGCTACCTCGTCCGCACTCCAGAAGTCGGGCACGGCCAGCCAGCCTTCCGCGCGAAAGCGGGAGATCTGCTCGGGGGAGAGTCGCATCGTCGGGGTACTCCGGGCGTGGGGTATTCCGACGTTACGATACGCCTGATTGACGGTCCTGGCAACGCCCGAGGTAGGTTTTGCCGGAGCCGTGTCGGGAAATAAGCAAGGCGAGGTACCCTACCTACTTCACCGGTTCCTGAAGGGTCATCACTATGAATAACCGTGTTCTTTTTGCCGCTTTTGCTATAGTCTCTGGTCTGCTCTACGCCGCGGCGCCCGCCTTCGCCCAGGAAGCCGGGCAGTCGGAACAGATCGGCACCAGCACCGCGTACGCCGCCGCTCCCGCGAAAATGGCCCCGGCCCCAACGCCCGGCGACAACACTGTTTTCGTCCCGATGGATGTTTATTACGACGGTCAGACGTTGATGCGCATCCGCACCGCCGCGGGCGGTCTGACCGCCGGTCAGCGCGTGAACAAGATCCATGAGCGAATCGCGCTCGCCCTCGCGGACACGACACTGAAGCCCGGCGACGTGCGGGTGCGGCCCAGCCGCCTGGCGCAGGGCGGCGCCGACATCCTGGTCGGTGACCGACTGCTGGTCGTCGTGGACCCGGCGCTGGCGCAGGCGAACGGCACTTCGGCCGGCACGCTGGCCCGCATCTGGGCCGCCGACCTGAAGAGGTGTCTGCCCGAGATTAACGTCTACAACCCGCGCGCCGCGCAGCAGTGGGCCATGAAGATGGCGAAGCGCTGACAACGCTTCTTCGACCGCCCTCGAAGCGCCGTGTCCGGCAGAAACCTGCCGGACACGGCGCTTCGGCGCTGTTTTGGGTGCCCGGCTTCCGGTATAACCGGTATAATTGGAGAAGGCAGGAGCGGAAGGAGAACGCCACCTCATGTACAGCGTGGTTGGGAGCGATGGGCAGGTCTATGGGCCGGTAAACCAGGAGACCCTGCGTACCTGGTGCGAGGAGGGGCGCATCGTGGCGCGCACCAACCTGATCGACCCCATCAGCGGGCGCGTCCTCCGCGCCGAAGACCTCGACGACCTGCGCCCCCTTCTGCTGGCCGAGCCTCCCATTGCGGAAGCGCCCCCCATCGCGCCGCCGCCGCTGCCACCCCTCGCGCCGGAGAGTGTGGGCACGGGCACCGTGGGGCCTTACACCCCACCCAGCGGGGGACAGGTCCAGGCGCCCACCACCGGTTACGAGGCCACCCCCTACCCCGGCCAGATGCCTTACCCGGGCGCACCCACCGGGCCGACGTTCGTTTCCGCGACCCAGGTGAACGTCCACACGCCCCCGGGACCGCAGTCGTACGGCGTGGGCGGTATGCCGCAGCAGGGCGCGATAGCGCACCCGCACCAGGGGCCCTACCAGCAGCCCCCGCACGCTGGCGCTACGGTCCAGGTGAATAACGTGGTCGCGTACCACCCGGGGCAGCAGCAACAGTACCCGCCTCCGCCGCAACAGCAGTCCTGGGGCCCGCATCAGGCGTACGGGGCGTACGGCCCCCACTCCGGGGTCTCCTCGCGAAGTAAGGTCACCAGCATCCTCCTCGCGTTCTTCCTCGGGACGCTCGGCATCCACCGGTTCTACCTGGGGCACAACGGCGTCGGGATCGCTATGCTCCTGATTACCGTACTGTCGCTCGGCTTCCTCGCCCCCATCACCGGAATATGGGCGATCATCGACATCATACTCATTGCCGTTGGCAACCTCCGGGACCAGGACGGCAAGCCTCTTTCCTGAACACCTTATGCGCTTACTCATCCTCGGCGGCAGCGGGCATGTTGGCTCGCTCGTCGTCCCGCGTCTCGCCGCCCTGGGGCACGCGATCACGCTCTTCGACGTGCGCCCGCCCCGCTTCCCCCTACCCGACGGCGCCTCGTTTGCGGCGGGCGATATTACGGACCTGGGAGCGCTGTACCAGGTAGCGCCCGGCAATGAGGGCGTTCTGTACCTCGCCATGGGGCGCATGGGGTATTCGTCCGGCCCCGGCGATAACGCCCGCTCCTCGTTCGAGGCAAACGCCCTGGGCGTCTGGCTTATCTGCGAGGCCGCGCTGGCATCCGGCAGCATCACGCGCATCGTCTACGCCTCCTCGCTCTCGGTGTACGAAGACTGTCTGGAGCGCCCCCTGCCCGACGAGGCGGCCGTGCCGCCCGACGCCACCAACCTCTACGGCGTGACCAAGCGCTTCGGCGAGGATTCGCTGCGCGCCTTCGCCACGCGCTCGGAGCGGCTGTCGGGCTTTTCGCTGCGCCTCTGCTTCCCGGTGGAGACGGCGGAGGACGTCGCCCGCTGCGTGGCCGAGGGGCGCGACTGCGCCCTCACGGCGGACGAGACCGCCAGCGCCTTCCACGCCGCACTCACCGCCCCGGAGCCGCCGGGCCGATACGCCGCCCTGCACATCGTCGGCTCCGCCTCCGTCCCCCGCGTCGGCATTGCCCGCGCCAAGGAACTCCTCGGCTGGGAGCCCGCTCCGCGGTAGAAGCGCGCGCTTATCGGCGACGGCGGCGGAGCAGGGCCGCGGCCAGAATCCCCGCCGCACCCAGGCCAAGGCTGCCCGGCTCGGGGACCGCGCTGGCAATCGCCGGAGTAACGGTGATCTGGAAGGTCCCGACCGTGTCGAGCGTCCCCCCGGGCACGTTGTTGTACTGCGATACCTCATTCGCCGTACTGGTAGCCGTCTGAAAGGTGAACCCGGTCAGGTGTTCCCGGTAACGTTATCGCCCGCGAAGCGGAAATCGTAGACGCCGGGGGTGCTCAGGTCAATGGCGAGGGAGGTCTGGGCGCTGTTCGCGCTGTTGATGGGGTTGCCGTTCGGGTGAGATAGACGTTGCTGACGAAATCCCCTCCCCGCGTGTTCCACCCTTCGAAGGTCGTGTTGCCGGCCGGGTCGGTGGGGAAGATGACCAGATCCGTGAGCGTCTGGGCGCGGCCCGGGAGTACGGTGGCAGCACTTTTTCCGGCGGCAAGCCGGCGTTAGCCCTGCGCCCATCGTACGACGGCACCCTTTCGACACCATTACGGAAATACCGGGTAGGCGGGGTGCAGGAACGGACGAGGGGCGAAGCGAACCGGAGGGAGGAGGAGAAACCCGAGATGCCTGACCGCCCCCTGCGCGCCCTGATGATCGGCGCCCACCCCGACGACTGCGAGTTCTGCTGCGGCGGCCTCGCCGTGAAGCTCGTCGCGGCAGGTCACGCCGTCAAGTTTGTGTCCGCTACCAACGGGGACGCGGGCCATCACGAGATGGGCGGCGGCCCGCTGGCCCGTCGCCGGGCGGAGGAGACGCGGGCGGTCGCCGAGGTCGCCGGGGTCGAGTATGAGGTACTGGAGTACCCGGACGGCCGCCTGGAGGCGGACCTTGCCACCCGCGAGCGGTTCATCCGCCTGATTCGGGAGTTCCGGCCCGACCTCCTGTTCACGCACCGGCCGAACGACTACCACCCGGACCACCGGCGCACCGGCATCCTCGTGCAGGACGCCTCCTACCTCATCCGCGTCCCCAACATCTGCGCGGCGGTCCCCCACCTGTCGGAAACGCCGATCATCCTGTACATGCGCGACAACTTCCGGAAGCCCTACCCCCTCTCCGGCGACGTCGTGGTCGCGACCGACGAGGTCCAGGACGTCAAGGGGCGAATGCTGCACTGCCACACGTCCCAGGTGTACGAGTGGCTTCCCTACGACGGCGGCTACGCCGACGAAGTGCCTGCTGGCGACGCCGAGCGCCTGACGTGGATCACCGAGCGCGTGGCGCGGCGGGACGCCGTGTACGCCGACCGATTCCGCGCCGAACTCATCGCCCGCTATGGCGAGGAGCGGGGCCGGGCCATCCGCGGCGCCGAGGTCTTCGAGGTCAGCGAGTACGGCCGGCCGCTCCCAGCCGAGCAGGTCAGCGACTACTTCCCCGAATAGCTCTCCCCCGCTACAACGCCCGCCCGGTTACGGCCGGATTTTGTGGTATCGTGTTTCCATCGGCACATCTCCAGTCATTTTGCCGGGAAGGGGATCAAACAGGCCATGCTTGCGGTCGTGGAATCGAGCGCGGTGGCGGGGGTAGACGCCTACGCGGTGCGGGTAGAAGTCAACGTTGCCACCGCGCAGGTGCCGCAGTTCACCGTGGTCGGCCTGCCGGACGCCGCCGTGCAGGAGTCGCGCGAGCGGGTGCGCGCCGCCGTGAAGAACTCGGGCCTCATGTTCCCCGCCGACCGGCGCATCACAGTCAACCTCGCCCCCGCGGACACGAAGAAGGCCGGTCCCTCCTTCGACCTGCCCATCGCCGTCGGCATCCTCGCCGCGACGGGGCAACTCTCCGAGGAGAACACCGGCAGCACAATTCTGATCGGCGAACTCGGCCTCGACGGTTCGGTGCGCCCCGTTTCGGGCGTGCTGCCCATCGCAATCCAGGCCCGCAAGGCCGGCGTGCAGCGCCTCATCGTGCCCGCCGCGAACACCCGCGAGGCCGCTATCGTGGGAGACGTCGACGTCTACCCCGTCCACACCCTCGCGGACGTCCTGCTGCTCCTGAACGACCTGGAGAGCGTCGCGCCCGTCCGCGAAGACCCGCACGCCGTTCTGACCCAGGAGGCCACGTACGACGTCGACTTCTCGGACGTCAAGGGTCAGGCACACATCAAGCGCGCCCTCGAAGTCGCCGCTGCCGGCGGCCACAACGTCCTGCTCGTCGGCTCGCCGGGTTCGGGCAAGACGATGCTGGCGCGGCGGATGCCCACCATACTGCCTCCCCTCTCGGTGGACGAATCCCTGGAGGTGACCAAGCTCTACAGCGTCAGCGGCCTGCTCCCCTCCGGCGCCGCCCTCGTGACGCAGCGCCCCTTCCGCTCGCCCCACCACACCATCTCCAATGCCGGCCTCACCGGCGGCGGTTCCAACCCGCGCCCCGGCGAGGTCTCCCTGGCCCACCACGGCGTCCTCTTCCTGGACGAATTACCTGAGTTCAACCGGGACGTGCTAGAGGTGATGCGCCAGCCCCTGGAGGACGGGCATGTCACCATCGCCCGCGCCGCCGCCACCCTCACCTACCCCGCTCGATTCACCCTCGTCGCCGCCATGAACCCCTGCCCCTGCGGCTACTTCGGCGATGCCTTACGGGCCTGCACCTGCACCCCCGGAGCCGTCCAGAAATACCAGAACCGCATCTCCGGCCCCTTGCTCGATCGCATAGACATTCAGGTTGAAGTGCCCCGACTCAAGCAGGATGAGCTAACCGCCCCGCCGCGCGGCGAGACCTCCGCCGCCATCCGGGAGCGCGTATTATGCGCCCGCGCCGTACAGGCAGAGCGGTTCGCGAAGGCGAAGGGGCTGTACTGCAACGCCCACATGGGCGCCCGCCAGATACAGAAGTTCTGCGACGTCCAGGGCGACGCCCGCGCCCTCCTGTCCGCCGCCATCGACCAGATGAGCATTTTTTCTTACCAAGTGCCTATGAGATGTCATTGCAGTCGTTCGCACAACTTTCATGAGGATGGCGTGTCTGATCTTTATGGAGGAGTGTTTATTATGAAGCCACGTATTCGAGAGAAATTGGACGAGGCCATTACGACCACAGGTAAAGCCGCCATAGGAGCAGCAGGAGCGCTGATAGCGGGGCTGGCTACTGGAAACCCCGATCTCGCAATGGGTGCTGGTATAGCAACACCGATCATTACAGAGTTCTTCGGCATAGCGCGGCCATCGCGAGGAATGAAGCGAGTCGAGGAGATGGTCAACTTCGCCATGGCGATGGAAATGCGAATCACCCCTGACACACTCAGAAAGAAGTTGGAAAACGACGAGGAGTTTGCCGCCGTTTTCGAGCGCGGGTGCATTCAAGCATTCGAAGCCCTTTCGAAGGTGAGACTTCAAGCAATTGCAGGAGTAGTCGCGTCTCAGTTCAGTATGGGCGATCAACCCTTAGTCGCTCACAAGTTTCTTAGCATCTTGAATGACCTGGATGATCTTGACATATATCTGCTAAGACGTATGCCCGAACCGTTTGGATTCACCAATAATCACGATAATGACACAGATGAGTTCAGCCCATTGGACTTAAGGAAATCTACAGACAATTGGTTCAAGGGCCGAGAGAGGACGCAAAGCGAATTATTAGATGCCCTGAACGACGATGGTCTTTCATCAGAAATACAGGTTCACCGAGCAATGGGTGAACATAGTATGAAACGAATGGAGAGTTTCGGGCTGGTTAAGCCTGCCCAGCACCCCAAACTTACTTATAGCGGAGAGCCAGTAGCAGACCCGTCTGTAGGGTGGAAAATAACCAAGTTTGGGTCCATGCTGGTGGATTATATGAACGCCCTTCAGTCTCCCAACAGCGATGGCTGACGACTTCGCCAACGCCTGATTGTGCGCTTAGATCAGGTGAAAAGTTGTGGTGTATAAACAAACCTGCCATTTGAGACATGGCAGGTTTTCCTTTTGCTCGGCTGGCGGGATGACCGCCAGCCCTTTCTTTTTGATCGCGGCCCTACGGCCCGAAATTCTTACCCATCAGGAGATCACACGACATGCCTGAGAAACAGCCCATATCTGGGCAAAAACAGTCCAAATACGGCAACCAGATCACCGAGGCCGAGGGGAAGAAGTTCGCCTCTAAGAAGGAGGCGGCCAGATACCTGTCCCTTCGCCAGGACCCAGAGGTTACCGACCTGGAGTGCCAGGTCCGACTCCCCATCAGGATCAACGGAATACTCGTCTGTACCTACGTCGCGGACTTTCGATACAGGCACAACGGAGAGGTCGTGATCGAGGACGTGAAGGGTTACCGCACGGACACCTACCGCCTCAAGAAGAAACTGGTCAAGGCGGCGCTGGGCATCGAAATCATGGAGTCCTGAAAGATTTTTTCAGCCGCCCGAGGCCCTTTTTCGGCCTTCTAAGACCGATTTCTCGCTTATGTCGGCACATTAGGCACGGCCCTGAAGAAATCACTCTCATAGCAAGCAGGTGCGTCCTCTTCGGAGTTTGTAGAAGATAATTGTTCGTTCCTTACAGTAGCCATTCAGGGAGGCAGCAATGCCTCCCGTTTTCTATGGGACGGACAGGAGGAACGCACATGCAAATTACGTTGACAAATGAAGACATGAAACTGGCCCGTGAATTGGCCCAGACACGACGCTCGGAGAGCCGATCTAAGGGCCTCCATGATTACCGCTATGACCGCTCGAAATCGGGCGAGGATGTGGATTACCTGGGTGCCCTGGGCGAGATCGCCCTGGCGAAGGCGCTGGGCGAGGACCCTGCCCTCACCGAGGGTACTTTCAAGGCTGCCGATCACGTGGACCGATGGGAGTTGCCGATCCAGGTCCGTGCCACGGATCGACTCGATGGCCGCCTGATCATCCGATCTAACGATGATCCCGACCACTGGTATGTCCTGGTAACCATAGATGGTCCTGTTGCAACTATCGGTTGCATGATCGACGGCAAATCGGTGCAATCCAGGGAGGCATGGCGCGGCCCTGCCAGGGATGTCGATGACGTGTACTGGTTCGTGCCACGTGGCTCGGGCATGGAGATCAGCCACTATCTGAGGCTCAGAAATTAGGTTCGTGACGGGCCAGGCCAATATGGATTCCTGGCCTGTTTCTTTTGCCTTTCGGCTCATTCCTCATGAGGACCAAGAAAATGCCCGAATCGGGAAGAAAACAGGCCGATTCGGGCACCTGAAAAGCATCGACAGGCCCCGATTTACAAGGCCCCTTACGTGTGCGTGTACGCGCGTGTGTGCGTGTATACGCGCGGATGCGCGTGTCATGCGCGATGACGGTCATATAGACGATCTATCTACCGTCGTTCAATGGTCATTCGACCGATCCGCGTGACGGTCAAGACTATATTTTCTAATTTTTGGACCCCTATATAAAGGCCCTTATGAGGTCTTGACCATAGAACTGACATCAGTACCAAGATAACTCTATGCGGTCTATATGATCGTAATGACCGTAGGGAATGGAGATCATATAGACCGCATTGACCATCACGTAGTGATGGTCTGTATAGACTCTATAAGGTCTTGACGGTCATCGCGCGTATACGCGCGTGAGGGCAAGGGCCTGATGTCCCGCTACGGCTGACGCCTTCGCGGTGATGGTCATGGCGCTGGCTGTTCGCCTCCGCTACGCTCCGTCTCACATCGGCGCTGCCATGACCGCCAGGAGGTTGGTCCTGATCCATGTCGTAGATTCAGCCGACAGCGGAATCCCTTGATCCTGGTGGATACAGCCCCGATATTTCGTGCCCGATCAGGCCCTTTTTCTGGCCGATTCGGGCACTTTTTATGTCCGTATGGCTGATTTCCCATCAGGGCTACGAAACAGCCCGTACAGGGCAAATTCTGGCAAGTCGCCCCGTGGGGTCAAGACCACCATCACAGCCTCCTTCCTTCCCTACCGACTCCGACCGAGCAAAGCGAGGGAGGATCAGGCCGAAGGCGTGGAACACGCCGAGGCCATATCAGGACCACTGAATGGGGGCGCGGCTGGCGGGGCGCAAACGCGGGGCTGGCGGCAGCCGTAGCGCTGCCAACGGGGCGGGAAATTTGGCAGAGAAGGCCGATTTCTTGGCCGACACGGGGAATGCGTCGAATGCCAGAAGAAATCGGCCATCGTCACTTACTTAGGCACCGCCCGTTTCTTGCGGCTGCTCTCGTTAGTAGCAGTGATCAGGCAGGCTGTCAGGGCCTTAATATTCCTTTTGAACCATACCAGACCTCTTTCTACCTTTTCCACTTCATCAACAGTGATGTCGAGATGACGAAATTCCTTCGGGTGGGTGATCTGATCTCGAATATTTATGCCGTCCTTGAATGCAGCAAAGTCGTCACCATCCGTATCAAGATGCAGCCCCTTATCAATATACTCTTTGTATATTGCGAATACGAACCTTAGATTCGTCAGGAGAGATATCTTGGCGGACCTTTGGCTTATCTTGCCATTTTCCTTAACTGCAAACTCGATGTCATTGAGCGCGTTATGCTCTGCCGCAGACAGACTGAACAAAACCCTATCAAAGTGCAGGAAGTTCTGCTTATAAAGCCATATCATGCCTTCAACGTAAGCATAAACAGCACGGACGTAGGCGCGTCGCGAAATAATATCCTGGTCATCATTGATCAACTTCTCGAAACGAGTAAGTTCATCATTCATAGTGACTTCCATGTTGCGGAATGCCTTGAGTTCTTTAATTCGATCCGCCCCACGCGACGACGATTCCGACAGTTCTTTGATGATTTTTTCCATTACGTTTCCTCCTACGTCAATTCCTCAAATGATGTGGTCGTGATCGAAGCGGGTCAGGAAGGCCGTTCGCCTCTCAACGTTGGCTGGGTCTTTGAGCATCTGGCAATACCCTCGAAAGTGGTTGATCAGTGTAGGGATGAACTGATGGACGTTGATCGCCATTATCTCCCTGTCAGGATCAATCTGTAGATCAGGAGCATTCACGTCGCCAGGGATTTCAACGCGGCTCAACGTGCCATGATACATGGCACATCGCGACCAGAAATACAGGGTTTCCAGTGCCTTCTGCTGCCTGGGATCGGCTCGGTCGATCTGCGGATATATCAGGCACATACCGCGATAGAAATATTCATCCGATTGCCGTCCCGTGAAGCCGTGCCAATACTTCGCAATCGTCTCGGGATAGGCCATGACGATCTGGAGGGCCGCATAATTGGCATGGGCAACCCATTGGTCTGGGGTCGTTCCATCTGCATTGGTAATCTGCAAGGCGATGTTCAGATGCCAGCCAAAAATCTGATCGTGGAACAGATCAACCTTGTTCTCGATGAGGCTCAGGTCCCCGTATCGACTCCTCAGTTTGCCAGGCCCAATATACGCGTCGTTTTCCATGAACTTGTCTCCTGTGTCAGCCTGCCAGGATTGGCACAGCATGCTATATCGTCACAGCCTTCTTCACTGCTAAAGGCCCCAAACTGGATGATATGCTGCCAGCGCCGTAGGTGGACAAAGTCAATAGAAAGGCCCCGATCTCCAACCAGATCGGGGCCTTTGTACTTTACGTTTACTTTCGTTTATTGCCGTTGCCAAACGTCGATTCGCGCACCATCGTTGTTATAGGAGAAAGTCATTCGATCTCCCGAGAAGGACACGTTGGTTGCCAATGCCACAGGCGGATCGACCACCTGAATCTCGCTACCTGTGAACTGGCCGTCCTCGTTACTGTCGATGGCGGTCTCCGTTGCCGTGACGGTCAACACACCGTTGGTGAAGGACCAGGTTCCTCGATCACGCCGAGCGTAGAAGTCCACGGTAGCAGGCTCGTTGTATTCCATTGTGCCGTTGCTCCGAATCACCACGATCTCGTTAGGGCCGCAGGAATCGACCTCCACGCCGTTGACTATCAGGCGGTTCGGACACGTCACGCTGGTCCCTGGGACACCCAGGGACACCTGCCTCCAAGTCCCGACCACATTACCGAAGTTGTTGCCTCCGTCATTACCCCCACCACCGCCACATCCTGCCAGTAGCGCCGCAGCAGCCAGCGCGGCCACACCAAACTTAATCTTCATGTCTCCTCCCTTTCACCACCGCAATCTAAACAATATGATTGGGTGCTGGACAAGAAAAATCGAGAGAGGCGAATCTTTCTTTACTATCTGCGCAGACGAAGGGTGCGTTCAAGGCAGTGGCAGTAGTTCATCGCTTTGATTGACTTGCTGGCGTGGCGTGGGCACTGTGGTAACGGCGGGTTGCATCATTTTCGCGGAAACCCGTGGTGGCTCAGGCTTGGCAGACTGAGCCACAAGTGACCGATTGCAATAACGGCAGATTTGCGCTTCGGATTTCACATATTCAGCACAAAATGGACACTTCTTCACCTCGCCATCTTTGGCGGCTTTTCTGAGTGCGTTCTCTTCAAGCGCCCTTTTGTTTGAAGGGATGCAGACGCAGACAATTACCCCTATAGGGCCTAAGAGGAAGCCGAGGAGGAAGCCACCAGCGGGGCTGTTCTGCTTGCAACCTGCCAGAAATGCCCCGAGCGCCCCGCAGAAAATCCAAAGAAAGAAATATCCAAAAACATCCATCTATTCGATCTCCAGAACAGAAATAGAGTTCTTTGCCTGGTAAATAATCGGTTGACAGGCGGCCAGGCTTTACAACGCGGAGCCGTAAAGTGGGGATCGAAACAAAAGCCCTGGCTCACTACCAAGGCTTCATTTTCTTATTCAGCCCGTCGCCCAATACATAAGGCCGACGCCGATCAAGGTCAGCATGCAGTAGATCAGGACGGTCAGGATCGAAAACAAGATCGTCCAGAGGCCATCTCCCAACCGCCTGTGCATTACTGGATCATCTCGGCCACGGCATCGGCAATGGCCTGACAGACCGCCACTCTCACGTCCTTACGGAGCATCAGGACGCGATCCTGGGAATTGGAGATGAAACCGATCTCCAGGAGGGCGGCGGGGCAGTTCATCCCGAACACGGCCAGTTTCCCACGGGCCGACTCGGACTCGGGCTTGACTCCCCGATCCTTCCACTCCTGGTCGAACGACCTGAACGCCTTGATCGCGGCGGCCTGGATCACCTTCGCCAGCGCCTTGTCGGCACCATCGCGGTAAAGGGTCTCCGTGCCTCGGGCCGAGGCCGACGCAGCGTTACAGTGAAGGCTGATGTAGAGGTCGGCACCCGCCGCGTTCGCGGCACTGATCCGCCTGGAGAGTTTGGCGTGGTCGGTATCCGAGGTTCGGGTCAGTTTGACCGTGAGGCCCTTCTGGACCAGGAGGAACTTGAGGGTTGCCGCCCAGGCCATCACGATCTTGGCCTCCGACTCGCTGCCTGAGACCGCGCCAGGGTCGTATTTGCCATCCACGGAATTGGACCAGCCGTGGCCTGGGTCGATAACTATTAGCATTCGGGTGATCTCCTATCAGGGCCGAGAAACAGGCCCAATCGGGGCGAAAACGAGGGGAATCTTCGAAATCTGGGGGAGAGAAATAGGGAGGAGGTAACCTCCTCCCCAAATGCCGCCCATGCCGTGCGGCAAACTGAGCGATTACACCAGGCGATAGGCCAGATAGTCGCCTGGTGTGGTGTCGGGCACACACACGAATCGTGCGTAGCCGTTGGCCGCCAGAGTCACGTTTCCGCCGACCATGGTAGTGGTCGCCCCGCTCTCGATGGTGATGTTTCCGCCACTCAGGTTCTTCACGGAATACACCACGGCGTTGCCGCTGCTCGGGGCAAACGAGATATCGCCGCTGGTGGTCTGGAGGATGTACTGCTCGTGGCCGCTGATCTCCAGGCTGCCATTGAGGTACACGTAATGGCCTTCATTACTGCCGCCTCCCGAGGGCGGTGAGGCCCAGGCCCCATCGCCGCGCAGGAAGGTGCTGCTGGAAGGCGTTCCCGAGGCGTCGATCTTACTGATCCCGACCGCCGCCGCGCCGATCTTGGCGCTGGTGATCCCGCCATCGGCGACCTTAACCCTGACCTCCTGGCCCGAGGTGCCGACCGTGATGGAGGAATCCCAGGAGGCCACATCCACGTCGCCCGTGAGGCCGTTGAGTTCGGTGACACCCGAGTAGGAACCTGGCACGGTGGTCACCACCGCGCCCTCACGTCCACCACCAGACCCGCCCGAAGCCGACGTAGAACCACCGCTGGCAACCGTAGAGTTGCGGCGGTTTCGCCTCTGGAGGTCTCTAATGATCGCCTCCACGGTCGGCTGTTCCCTTTCCATCTGGAGGTTGGTGGTGAGGATTCCCGCCGCCTCGATGGACTCCAGGACCCGCCTGATCGGCTGGACATCTCCCCCTGACAGGGTCGGGCCGTTCTTGCCCAGGAGTCTCACGGTCTGCCCTGGAGCGGGGACCATCTCCACCATCCCGACCAGGGTAACGGTCGGACGCTGCTGGACCTTCGCTCGGGTCCTGAAATACTCCCTGGCGAACTGGAGGGCATCGGCATACGCCGTGATCCCTTCCACGGACTCCAGCGCCCAGCGCGGCGGGAGGCTGTTCTCGGCCTCATAGAAGTCCTCGGAGGAGAACACATCGTCCTGGGTCGTGAAGGTCACCGTGTAGGGGCCGTCCCGCAAGTAGGGTTCGACCTCGGCGGCGGCATCACGGACCTCAAAGGCGTCGATCAGGACATCGGCATCCCCTCGGAAGGCCAGGGCGATCTGGGCCGAGGCGGGGCGTGTGGACTTGTAAACCGTGTAGGTGCTGCCGAACGGGCTGGTCTGGACATGATCCAGGTAGGCCGCATCGTAGGCAAAGGCATGGTCGAAATACACGTGGGTCCAGGCGGAATCACTCAGCGTGTCGGCGTCGATCTCATAGACCTCGCCATCGCTGGCGTCCGTGTTGTCGGGGTTATACGCCTTGAGGGTGAGCAGCAACTTGCCGTGGGTGGTCACGCCAGGCGGCAACTTGAGGCGGCAGCCGATTCGGTAGTTGCCACGGGTCAGGATCGGCACCCTGGATAGCGGGATGAGTTGAACCTCATCCTCTTCGCTGTCGTCGGCCTCGACCTTCACCCGCACACAGTAGCCGCCGTCATAGGTGTCGGCGTCGTAGGCCCAATCCACGGAGAGGACCTGACCATCCCCCGAATCATCCGACCTCAGTTCCCAATTCTGCTGACGCAGGAGGGAGGCGTCGTAGAGGAGGATGTCGTCCCAGAGCAGTTTGCCCGAGACGCACTCGCCGCGAATGCGATACCCAGCCGCCGCCGAGGGGACCTGGATCGTGTCCACGTACTTTTCCCACTGGACCGACGAAGGTGCCACGTCGATCTGGGTGTATCCAAGGCTCTCCGAACCGCCGCTGTCGCGCCAGTAAAGTCGAATCCAGCCCGTGGAGGCGGTGATCCCCTCCTCCCGCCTCACGTGAGCGCCGAAGGCCAGATAGCGTCCCTTGTCGGCGGCCTCCTCGATGGCGGCCACGTTATCCTCGGTCTGGCTGAACGCCTCGCCCGAGTTGTCGGTCTCGACCATATCCTGGCCGCTGTTGGTGTTGCCTTCGGACAGGCCGCCAGCCTTGTAGGAGGCACCGTCGTGGAGGGTCCAGCCCGAGCGATTCTCGAACCCAGGGTCTTCCAGGATGGAGTCGCCCGACTCTTCGGAGGCGGCGAACCTCAGTTTTTCAAAGGAGGCATTCTCCAAGAGGTTGGGGAAGCGTGGCGTCCCGCCCTGGATCGTGAGTCGGGTAATCGAGTCGGCGGTTCGGGCCGCGCCATCGGCGGCGGTCACGCGGCGGGAAGGAACCGCCCCGACGAGATCAGGGTCACTGGTAGACCCGAGAGGCCGCAGGAACAGGCGGTCTCTGCCCTGATCATCCACGTCACAGCCCCAGACCGCTCGGTTGTCGATCTGCCGCATGAGGTCGGACAGCACATCCCCCAGGGGCTTGAGCGTGGCGTCCACGGCGTAGACCGTAAAGCCAACCTCCTGGAGGTCCGTGGTCAGACCCGAGAACTCGGGATTTCGGAGAACAAAGTCCCTTATGATCCGCCCGACCACCACGGAGATGTCCGCGCCAGCAGGCTCATAGTAAGACTTGTCGCACACGATAGCGCCGATCCGCTGCCAGAGGCCGTATCCGCTGACCACGACCTGATCGGGCGATCCCTTGGCCTGGGCAATCTCACTCACGAACCCGCGATAGCGGCGCAGACCTTCGACCCAGACATCCACCTGATCGTCCTGCTGGACCGTGAGAGAACCGAGTTCGGCGGTCACGGTCAGACTGAACTGATCCATTCCGCCCTGGTCGGTCTGGCCCCAGGAGGCGGCAGTTATCTGACGGTGCGGGAGGCGGCGTCGAGCGCCGTTGGCGTCCCTGACGATCACCTGCCATTCGGCAACGGAATCGGGCGCTGCTGGCTCGGGCGTCGGTTCTGGGGCCTCGGCATAGGTGTATTCGTCGGTGGCCTCGTAGTCCGCGTAGAGGCGGAAATCTGACACCTGGGGAGAGAAACTGGCCGCGATCTCGGCACTCCCCACGTAGGTCCTGAGCAGCCAGTACCGCGCCGACACGGGGAAGGTGGCACCGAGGGTGTTGAAGTCGGCGTTGCCCCAGTCGTTGGTCCCCTCTTCCAGGAAGGTGTCTTCCTGGAGGGTCCAGGTCGTTCCGTCGTTGGACGAATAAACAATGAGATCGGTGAAGTTGATTCCCCCGTCGTCATCCTCGGGCAGACACACGAGCCGCGCCGTGGCCTTCGCCCGTCGCACATCTTGAACGGAACCCAGGTCGTAGAGAATATCCAGCACGGATCGCGTGGAGTAGTCCGCGTGAGAACCCGCCACGTAGGTCGAGGTATCTCCGAGCGTGTTGTCCTGAACCGCGCTGGTGGTCAGGGAGAACGAGGCGGCACTCGGCACCGATCCCACGGGGGTCTCGATGACGTTGCGGTACTTCACGGTCAGGGGCACTTCGGGCATGGTGTGATCTCTACTGTCTTGCGATACTTGCGATTGGTATTACTTAAAACGAGGATGCCACTTGAGCGTGGCGAGGGAGAGCGTGAGGTCGCCCGTGGTGCTGATCTCGAACACGTTGTCCACGTGCGGCGTGAGGTAAATCCAGTCGCCCGACTGCCACTCCCCAATTACCGAGGAGCCGCTTCGGGTGATGTCTTCTGCTTCGCTGTTGATCACCACCAGCCCTGTGGCGGCAGGCTTGATCTCCACGGACTCTCCACGGGTCGTGTTGGTGACCGTGACCGTGCCATCCGAACCGAGGCTGGAGACGGTGAGTTCGATCCTGGCGGGAGTCTGGTGATCCCCGCCGATCCCCGCACCCAGAACCGTGGTGTCATCGCCGCTGGTCGCCAGGCCGAAACTCGACTCGGACGTGGTCTTGGCGAGGCCATCGGGCACGTAGAACGTGACCTCATATCCGAGGCGGAAACTCTGCGGCGTGATAATCTCGGTGATGGCCTCGACCTGGGCCGCGTAGGCCCTTCCTGACTCGATCACCAGGCTGCCCGTGGTGCCGATCTGGAGGCCGTTGCGAAGGGCGTTGAGGGCCGTTTCCCGTGCGGATTCCGAGGCGCAACTCACGATCCCTGAGACCACTATCTTCTTCGGGCCGAGGAGGGCCGATTGGGCATACGCCCCGTCGAACCCTACGGAATCAGCGGCGCGAAGCCGCGCCACCACAGGCCGCTGTATGTCCTGGATCGCGCCTGGAAGGGTGTAAGAACCAAAAACGGGATTCGATGCTGGCATGGGGTGATCTTCCTGAGAAATGAGGCTCAGGGGCCAAATTTGGCCCCTGTTTAGAAGTCGAGGGCCTTCTCCACGGACCTTCCGATGGCCCGTCCGAAGGCGTCGAGGTCCGTGCCCGAGTTGATGGTCACAGGACCGTTCACGGACACCAGGGCCGACCTGCCGCCTGTCTCGGTGCCGCCGCCTGTGCGGACGTTGGAGTTGCCGCCGCTGATCGTGGCCGATCCCATGTGGATGGCACCGAGGGCCGCCGCGCCCGACAGACCTGCCATCACGAACTCCCCGAAGTTGCCCGACCCGAGGGCCGAGCCAATGGAGGACCCCACGGAGAACCCTGTGAGGAGGCTGGCACCGCCCGTGAAGGCAGCCAGGCCGAGGCCGAGGAGACCGCCGAACAGGCCGCCGCGCTTGCGGCGACCTCCCATGGCCCCGAGGGCTGAGAGCAGCCCGTAGCCCATGGAAAGGACCTGACCCGCCGCCCCGACGATGCCCTGGAGAGAGGCCGAAAGGCCGTCTCCGAGGTCTCCGAACAGGCCCTTGATCTGCGGGGCCAGGTATTCGTCCCAGGCCATCGAGAGGAGACTCTTAGCGCCGAGGGTGGCGAAGGTCTGCCAGAATCCCCGCACGGCGTCCTTTAGGGTTCGGCCATTGATGAACGCCTGGGCCAGGGCGTCCTCGATCCCCCTGCCAGCCTCCTTCGCAGACGCCACCAGGGCGTCGAAATACCTGGACGGACTCAGGTTCGTATTGGCTTTGGCCCTGGTCCCAACGAGGTCGCGGAACGGCTGGACACCCGCCATTTCGTTCTGTCGTTTTTGTTGGGCGATAACCTCCACGTTGCGGCGCTGGGCCTCGGTCAGTTCGTCCCAGGTCTTGCGGTAAAGGTCGAGGCTTTCCCGATCCAAGTCCGTGGTGGCGGTGAGTCGCTTGTATTCCACCTGGAGGTCGGACAACACGCCCTGGACCCGCTCCGACTCACGAACCATGTCCCGCCAGGCGTCGGAGTTGACCGTGTTCTTCACCTTCTCCCAGGCTCGACCCGCCCAGCCGCCAGAGGCGGCCTCTTCCTTCGCGGCCTCGATCTGGCCTCTCAGGGCGGCGGCAGAAGCGGACATACGCCCCGCAAAGGTGGTACCCAGGAGGGGATACTTCTGCTGGTAAGCCGAGGCCGAGGATTCGCCGCTCAGGGTTCTGGCGAGTTCCTGACGAAGACCCGCGATCTCCCTTTCCGCCGCCTGTTTCTGGCCGATGATGTCCTTGCGGACACCCGCGAACGGGGCGGTCATCTGGCCGATCAGAATGTCCCAGGGCGTGAGGGTGTTCAGGTTGGCCTGTTTGGGAGTCCTGCTGCCATTGCCCTTCGTCTTCTTCGCGGAAGTCGAGCCGCCGCCAAGGAGGCTGCTGTAATCGCCCTGAATCCCCTTCGCCTGTCCGATCAGGTCGGCCTGGAGTTTCTTCTGGGCGTTGATCGCCTCCTGGGCCTCCTTCTTCGCCTGAGCCTCCCGCTTGCTGATCTCATCCTTGCGGTACTTCTCGGCGGTGCGGAGGGTGTTGTCCCGAAGGGCGATCAGCCTGTTTCGCTCACGCTGTAGATTAACGGTCTTCGTGAGGTAATACTCGGTGTCTATCGAGAAGGGTGACGACTTGCCCAGGGAGCGGTATCGCTCGATCTCCTTGTTTCGGGCCGCGATGTCCTTATCAATGTCCTGAGCCTTGGCGATGAAGTCGGCAGAACCGATAGGCTTTTCCGCCGCCTTGATCACCGCGTTGGATCGGGATTCCCACTGTTTGAGGGCGATGTAGGCGGCACCCGCCGCCGCCGCGATGGCGGTCAGCGTGGCGAGAAGGGGATTCCCCGCCACGAAGGCAAGGGAGGCCGTCTTGGCGGCACCGAGCGCCGTGACCAGGGAGTTGATCCCGATGACCAGAGGGCCGACCACACCCGCGATCCCGACCAGGCCAACACTCAGGTTTTGCACGGGCTTGGGGAGATCACGGAACGCCAGAAGCAGCCCACGGGCGACCTCGACCGCCTGTTTGACCACGGGCAGGAGTTGAGTCGCCAGTTCGGTCTTAAAGTCCTCGAATTCCGCCTGGAGTTTCTTGGTCTGATTGCTCAGGCTGCCGCCCGTGCGTTCCATGTCGCCCTGGGCAATGGCGGTCTGGCGCAAGACCACCGCATATGTGGCGGCGGCCTTCGTAGCGGGAGAGAGGCCCTCTTTCTCCGTTTTGATCAGGCCCATGCGGAGGGCCTCGGCCTTGAGGGCGGCCTCGTTGAGGTTCACGCCGAAACGGCGCAGCGGCTCGGATTCGCCGACCAGACCTGATCGGAGGGCGTCGATGGCATCCTGGACCGAGGTGTTGTTGAAGGAGGCCAGGTCGGCGGCCAACTTGATCAGGTCCTTGGAGAGACCCGCCGAGGCGGCCTGTCCGAAGCCCATGGATCGGAAGAGGTTACCAAAGTCACCCGCCGCCGCCAGAGCCTCCCGCCGCGTGAGGCCCAGGGCCGTGGCCGTGGTCTTGGACCAGGCGTTGATCTCCCTGCCCGACTTGCCGAACAGGGTATCGACCTTGCTGACCGATTCCTGAATGTCCGTGGCCCAGCCGACAGCGGCTTTGGTAGCGTCGAGAAGCGGCTTGGTCAGGTTGGCGTAAAGACTCTGGGCCAGTCCCGCCAGGGACACAGCCAATTGCTGTTTGGCGGTCTTGCCGAGGTCCTTGAGGGCCTTGTTGGTATCTTCCACGCCCTCCACGGCGGCCTCGGCCTTCTTGCCGACACTATCAAATCCCTTATTGACCGCCGCCATGCCCTGCCGAAACTGGCGATCATCGAGCGAAACAGTGGTTGTGAGTTGGGCAATGGTAGGCAACGCGTGGTCTCCCAGAAACGGGCCTCGTTGGGCCAAAAAACAGGCGGCCTGGAGTCGGATCAAGACCGCTCAGGCCGCGCGTGGGGTGCCGTGCTATAGCGGCTTGTGGAGGTATCGGAGGTCGAGCAGATACCAGTTCCAACGGCGAAGTATCCACTCATAGTCCTTGTCGAGGACTTCGTCCTCGGTCAGGTTGGCGTATCGCGCCACGGCGCAAATCACGTAGTCCTCGGGCGGCGATCCGCCGTTGTCCCGTAACCAGGATTCGAGCCGCGCTAATTCAAAGGGTCCGCGCCCTGGGCCTCCTTGATGGCAACCACCACGGCGTTGAGGACTTCGTAAGGGACCTGACTGATCCCTTCCTCGTTACAGGGGATCACCTTGCCCTTCTCATCCTCCAGGTCCCAGGATTTGAGACAGGCCGATAGGAGGGCCACGACCTCGTCATAGGTGGCTTCGGCGTCCACGGATCGGGCCGCCAGGCTGCGGAAGAAGCGGGGCGTGATCGCGGACTTGTCGAGTACCACGGTGAGTTCGGAGCCGTTGTCGAACGGGACCTTGATCTCCCTGGTCGGGCAGATAGCGGAAATCTTTGGCATGGGATTGATCTCTTTTCTTGGCGGGAGGGCGGTCTGATCAGCCGCCCTCCTCGTGGCGTAAGTCGTTACTCTTCGGGCACGATCACTTCGCCGTCTGTGTCGTACTGGTAGGCCTCGCCCACACCCTGGACACCCGCGTTGAGTTCGCCAGGAACCAGAGTGGCGGCATCCGATCCGTTGATCCAGGAGGCGGTCATGGCGATCTGACAGACCGTGGCGAGGGTGGAATCATATACGGCCTCCAGCCCGAAGTCGGCGCAATACTGGCCCGAGTTGTCCGACCCGCCTGGGTCCTTGAACTTGAAGGCGAATCGGATGTCCAGGGTGTTGGTGCCCTGGACCATGTAGATTCGGCAGTACCGCTTGGTATGCGCCAGCATGTCCGCGTGGAAGGAGACCGCCTTGGCGAGTCGCACCAGGCTCATGGTCGCCCCGATGTTCGGACTCGTATCGGAGAGGAACGCCCAGGACTCGGTATCGGAAATTCCGTAGGTCGGATCAACCAGGCCGTCAATGCTGAAGTCGAAGGCCAGGAGTTCCTCATCGGAGAGTTTGTAGGTCGTGTTGGTGAGATCAGCCGCGCTATTGGCGATCCAGACGCTCACGTTCCGAGGCCCGAAGTGAATCTGAGGGACCTGAACGGCATCCTCCGTCATCGAGCCAGTGTCGCTCACGCCACGGGCAACCAGGGTGCCGCTAAAGGTCGGAGCGGTGGTCGGGCTGAGGCTGAGGGAGAGCGATCCCACACGGGCACCCACGAACTTGGAGATCACGTCATCGCGGCCATACTCCATCGTGAAGGACACAACATCTTCGGCGTACTGATTGAGTTTCCAGGTCGCCGTGGCGCTGCTGATCGTGGGTTCGCCGATGGCGCTGCTGATCCAGTAGAAGAGGTCCGAGGCGTTGGCAAAGCCGCTGATGTCGATGTCGGTGCTGGTCTTGCCCACGATCACGTCGGTGGTGCCGCGCTGGCCCGTGGCCTTCACGGATTCCGAAGGCGCAGACGGTCGGGGAAGGACCTGGGTGGAGGCCAATTTGATCGGGGCCGCGACACCCGTGGCAGGAGTCGTTTCGGCACCAATCTGGACCTGTTGATATGTCAAATTTCGCCCTGGCATAGGGTGTGATCTCCTTGATTCGCAATGGTAGCGATTAATCCACTACCGTTGCATAGGTGCGGTACAGGCCGCCGATGTGCTGGATCGCCGCGCCGCTGCTGGGCGCGGTCTCCTCGTAGTCGAAACTGGATTCTCGGAACAGGCCGTCGATTCGGATGGCGGGACGTGAGAGTTCGGTATCGGCCTCGATGAGGCCCTGGGCACCCGTGAGGAGGGAATCCACGAGGGCCGCCGCCCTCTCCAACTGATCGACCTGATCGGCGGTCTCGGCCACGCCCATGACCTGAACGTTGTAGACCAGGCTGGACATGAGCCTCGGGGCCGCGCTTCCTACCGTATTAATGTCCACGGAGGAGGCTGGCGTAAAGACCACGTAGGGCCAGGCCGCGCCCTGGGGCGCACGGCGCAGATACACGCCACTCACGAGGTCATTAAGGTCCTCGGAAGAGGAGAGGGTTTCGGTTATCAGGCGGGAGACCGCCGCGATCTCGTTCATCGTGTGGCCTCCTTCGCGGCCCGATCTATCGCCTCGATGATCGCCTCCTGGAAGGGCTGGGCCTGTTCCTCCAGGCTGGGCACCAGAAACGGCTGGGCCGCCATGCGACTGGTCCCCAACTCCTGGTAGAGCATGTGTTCTGCGGAGAATCCGACCACGGCCTCCAGATCGGTCACCATCTCGTAAAAGCCCGAGGCGGCACCCTCGCCCGTGTCCTTGGGTGCCCTCTCCTGGGATCGCGACAGTACCGTGGCGGCAGTCCTTTCCACGGCCTCCCCAAGATACTGGTGGGCCATTGAGGAGACCCTGGGGATGTTGTTGCGGAGTACCACGCGGCTCATTCTCACGGCCTCACAATGACCTTGATCGGGCCGAACGTGGTAGAAGTGTCGCCGAAGTTCGCTCTCACGGTCATGCGATAGGTGCCACGGTCGGGCGTGTCGAGGTCTACCACCACGGCCCCGACTTCGGCATCAGCGGCCTCGATATCAGGAGAGTCCTGAGCCTCCCCCGTGAGGGTCGAGATCAGGGACACGCTAAGTTCCGCCCCGCTGATGTCTACAGGGCCGTTGGCCCCGTCGCGCAGGTACAGGCGTACAGGGGCGCTGTCCCCTGCCGTGCGTTCGATAGTGCGGTCATCCGTGGTAAGGCTGGTCGTGATCACATACGGTCCCTCGACGAGGCGCACACTCGTGCTGCCGCCGCCCGAAGTCAGGGTACGGGTCACGAAACCCCACACGGCGCTGGCGATGTCGGCAACCGAGGGAAGTCCGTTCACGAGGCTGACGAGGGTGTTGGCATTGTCGTGGATTCCTTCAATCAGGTCGATCTTCTCCGCCCGTGAGGCAGGCAGTCTGGAATCCCACAGCGCGAGCGATTGGGAGGCAAAGGAGGCCGCGCTTTGGGCGGCGCTGTTCGCACTCTGCGCCCTGGTAGCAGCATCCTGGGCGTAGTAGGCAGCGTCATTTGCGATCAGCGTGAGGGCATCGAGGTCTACAGGGGCTTCGATCCCCGCCGAGGCAACCACGGTCGCGCCCGAGAGGACACGGAACGATCCCGAGAAGTCATCAGAGACCTGACCGCGCCATTCGTAGATGCCGCCGCCGATCTCCTCAAAGCCCGTGGTGATGTCATCACCCGCCTGGTCCCCAACGGCGTCGTAGAGTTGCCCCGTGAGGGCCAAGCCCGTGGAGGAGGCGCGGAGGATGATAGGGATGGTCAGGTCGCGCACGACTTATTCCTCGTCTTCGATGGCCGCCACGACAGGGGCGCGGAGAGCCTCTACCGTCTGCACGGCAAGAGCCTGATACTGCGTCTGGGTGTTGGCGACTGCTACCCGAACCGCATTCGCGGCGGATACCTGGAGGATGTAGTCCATGATCCTTTCGAGGGTGAACGCCTCGCGGCTCTGGGGATTGGGGATCGTCAGGCCAGGGTTCTGGGGATCGGCCACGACCTCCTGATAGCCGAACGTTTGGCAGAATCCGTTGAGAATATGCTCCATCCCTTCGTCGGGGATGTTCGTGTAGGTGATCTTCTTCATTTAGTGTGATCTCTCGTGAGGGAACCTTACGTGATGGAGTCGTAGATAGGGACAAAGCCGAGGCTGTTGCCACTGGCATCGAAGACTTCCATCTTCTTCGTTACGGAACCGAGCGTAGTGGCGCTGGCGCTGTTGCCTACCCCGAGGCCGACGTGGGCAACGGTCTTACCGTCTGCCAGGACCGACAGATGCTTCGTGGTCGCAGTATTCGCCGTAACCTCGAAGGTGCTGACACTCTGACCTGACGCGCCCTGCACTCTGAACTGAGGAAGGGAGGCCACGCTGCTGGTCACGTCGCAGGCGGCGGTTTGGCCCGAGGTGGGAGTTCCTGCCGAGATCGGGCGTAGCCGCAGCGTCGTGTCGTAGGAGTTCAGGGCGTTGTCAAAACTCACAGTGCCCTTCGTCACGAAGGGGCCGTTCACGCGAACCTCGTTGTTGAAGATCGTGTTGCCGCTGACCGTGAGGCCCCCAGACAGGGTGGAGGCGCGACCGATCAGGGTGGTGGCAGTCCCCGACGTGTTGTACATCTGGAGGCCCGAGGAACTGATCGCCGCGATGGCGACCCCCGCAGAGTCTTTGACGATAAGGCTCGGTTCGGTCTGCCCCGAGGCCGTCTGGACTTCCAGAGTCGGTTTGGTGGTCAGGGTATTGCGGACCTGGAGGCCATCCTTTATCCAGAACCGTCCGTCGTTCACCATGCCCCCGAACACGTTGTTAAGCGCAGTGCCCTTCGCGACGAAGGCGGGGCCGATAACGCTGTAGGACCAGGTGGCGTTATCGATGAGGCCGCTGCCGCTGGAGTCAATGCGGACAAAGTTGCCCGACGTGATGCCGCCCGACACGTTCAGCGTTCCTGTGAGCGCAATGGCGGCCATGTCGGCGTTGCCGTATGCGTCGGTCCCTGGTGCGTCGATGGCCCATCCCGCCTGGCCCTTGTTGTAGCGCAGACGCAGGGGATACGACGGCCCCTGTAAGGTGAGAATCCGTGCCGAGTTGTCCCAGGACATCCTTGACGCCCCCTGGAGTGTGGTGCCCTCCCACGTGAGGATACGGTTGTCAGCCAGCGTGTCTGCTGCCACGTCCGACAGGTCGGCGAGGGCATCCACGGGTGGTGCTATCGCAATACTCATTTAGTGATCTCCTGCTTGCGCGGCCAGAACCAATGGCCGATGATCACGCCGATCATCAGCGGCACCATCGGGGTTGCATCGGTGCCCTGCCAGACCATGTGAGAGAGGGTGTCGTTGTCGCGGCGGTTCGCCAGCGTGTAGACCTCATAGGCGAGGCCGAAACCGAGGATGGCCGCCCAGGCGGTCTTAGGCCCTATCTTCATCGTCCTGCCCCTTTACCTCGACCTGATCGGCGACCCACTCGGCCATCTTGGGGTTTCGGATGAAGAGGTAGGCACTTACGAATCCCGCACCCGCAGTGACGTAGACCGCCTTTTCGGCGGGGACGCCCGAGGTGGAGAGGATGTAGGCACTGGCGGCGATGGTCGCCCCGACCGCCGTGGAGAACTCGGCCACGCGGAATCGGTCGAAGTACCGCGCCAGGATCGCGGGGAAAAGGGACTTAGCGCCCTTCATCAGTTTCTTGAGTAGTTCGTCCATGTGAGTCTCCTATTTCGCTTTCTTTTCGAGCAGAATGTCGATCTTGGTCTCGATCCGCGCCAGGCGGTCACTGGACTGCCTGTTCACCTGCTCATGCTCGTCCACTCGCCTCTCGATCCTGGTGATGGCCGCCGTGTGGCTGTCAGTCGCGGCCTGGACACGGTAAATCCAGCCGATCAGGGCGGGAATAAGGATCGCCAGAATGGCGATCCAGAGTTCGAGGCGGCGGAAGAAGGGAACGGGAGTGGAATCTACGGACATGGGCGTGGTCTCATATCTAATGTCTGCCGAAGGGTCAGACGTAATGTGGTCAGTGCCACCTGTCGATCCGCGACAGGATGAACCATCTATGTGTCCCGTTGTTGATCGCTCGGACCTCGGCCCAATTCTCCAGGCGGCATTGCGAGGCGGTCATCAGGGCGGGATCGACACACCCGATGGTCAGGCCGAGGGCGTTGGCTCGGATGCCGAAATCAATGTCAAAGCCGCCATGCACGGCGGGTGTGTCTGTCTCGATCATGCTGATCTGTGTGCCGACCTGAACGATCTGATAGGTGCGGTCTGATCGGAACCAGGGGCGTGGCATCACGTCGAAGACTTCGCGGCGGATCAGTAGGCACCCGAAGCCCGACCAGAGAAGAGGCCCCGTGAGAGGCTCGGACGCAGGCTCGACCGTGGACTTATCCTTGTGCCAGCAGCAGTTGTAGGCCATGGATTGATCCCCCACGGGATAGTCCAGATGGGCCACGTCATGGGTTTCCAGGACTTCCAGGAGGGCGGCCAGAGCGCCAGGCGGGATGATCATGTCCTCCTCCACGAACCAGATCGCCTCGGGCTGATCTTCCAAGGCCCTTTCCACACAGGTCTCATGACTGTCGGGGATCGGCAGCCCCGACACGACATGCCATCTGATGTCGTGACCCTCGACCCTGGCGGCGGCAATCTCGGCCTCCACGGAATCCACGGTAGGTGCCCAGACCATTCCCCTGCTCGGGGTAACCACGGCGATCCTCATAGGTCGAGCCGCCTGGCCGCGACCTCGATGCAGAGACCTCGGGACCTTCCCGTGTCTACCGCCAGAACCTCATATTTTGCCGATCCTGACGTGATTTTGTCGGCGGGGCTGACCTGGGTGCCGACAGGCAGCAAAATCGTGGCGTAGGCGCGGGAGACCAGTTTCCCGCCCTCCAGCGTCTCGGATTCCGTGGAGTTGTCGGAGATCGTGCATCTAACGGGTATCTGCTGCCTCACGGGCCTCACGGCGCGGCCCGAGGCGTGGGATTCCGCCTCCCTCTCACGCTCGATCACGGCATCCACATCGAAGGAAAGGGTTAGGAGGTCCTGGCAGAAGGCCAGATCGAGGTCGGTGATCAGAGCCATGTATCGGTCCTCTCCACGCCCATCGTCCCAAGGGAGGCGGCTCGGGCGAAGTAGCCGCCCGATTGGAGGCTCATCCGTTCAAATGCGGTTGCCAGGTCGAGACACGCCTTGAACTTCTGACTGGCCTTAAAATCCTGGTCGTTGGATCGGAAGTCGAACTGCGTCTTGTACCGAGCCGCCAGCAGGCGAAGGGCAACCGAGGCGGCGGCAAAGTAATCCGTGGCGGTTGCCGTGGTCTCCTCGCCCTCCTCATCCTCGGACGCAAAGGAGTATTCGGTGGAGGTGAGGGCCACGTAGATCAGATCGTCCGAGATGTCGTTGGCGGCGTCCGAGATCATGTCCCGAACCTGTGAGACATCGGATTCGTAGGCGTCAGGTATTGCCATGGGTGGTCTCCCGTGAAAGAGGAAGGGCCTGGCCCGAAGACAGGCCAGGCCCAGGAAGAGGAAACGAAGAGGAGTTTAGGACTTGAGCAACACGCCCAACTCGGGACGCACGGCACTCACGCCGTAGAGGGCATCCACGGTGAGGATGTGCGCCAGGTGGCTGTGGTCGTAGGAGACCATGAGGCGGAAACTGAGGTTGGTCGCGGGGTCGGTCACCGTCTCGACCACCACGCCATTGTCCTGGACCTCAGCCATGGCACGGGAGGCGATCCAGATGGCGTCTCGGTGGAGGGCCAGGTTGTTGGTCTGGTTCGGCGTACCAGCGGTCACGGGCACCAACTGAGACGGCAGGATATCAAAACCCTCGATCCGAGCCACGCGCCCCTCACGAACCGCATTAGGATCGGAGAACGCGAAGTAGGACGCCAGCGTGGTGTCGGCGCGGAGGGCCTTGTCATCCTTGCTGGAGATGACCGCAATGCGGTTCGCCAGAGGTGCATAGTTGTCAAACAGGGTCTTGGCGCAGGCAGCAAGATCGGCCTGGTCAAGGTCAGTGCCGTAAGTGCCCACGGTGTTGGTGAAACCCGCGACACCCGCCGCGATCACGTCGGCCTCGAACTGTCGGGCAATCGCCTCATAGGCCGACTGAACGTATCCCGCCATGATGTCGGGGTTGCTGATCGCCCTGGCGAAGTCCTCAATACGGATCGGAACGACCTTGTGTTTGTTGAGGGTAACCGTGGCCTCGGTGCCTTCGTCGTTCTGGAAGGTCACGGCGGTTCCCGCCGCCTTATCGACCGCACTCAAACGACCCGCCGCAGGAACGGTAACCGCCGAATACTTCACGCCAGGGACTTCGTCCGTGTAGCGCCGAACGAAACGCGCGAGGCCAAGGTTGGCCTCCAGAATGGGCAGCATTTCCTTTGCCGCGTAGGTCATGGTAGCGCCGATGTTGGCCGCTACGGTGCCTGTGATATTACCAGCCATGTGTGATCTCCAATGCCTTAGATGGCGATGATCTCTTTTGGATCATCTATGTCTCGAATCAGTCGATTACGCGGCCTTCTCGAATGGCCGCCTTGATCGCGTCCTTGTGCTTGGCGAAGAATTCAGGGTCTCGCATCTGCGCCCTGGTTATCACTCCCGCCTCGGGCAAAGCCGCCGCACCGCCGCCAGGGCGGTTCAGGGTAGGGACCTCGGGAGGTGTGGGAGCCGCTGATCGGGCCGCGTCAAACAGCCAGCCTTCGGACTCCTTGAGAGTCGCGAGAAGGTCGGCAAGGTTGGTCGGATTGCCCTGCTCATCGAGTTCGATGGCCTCGGCATCGAGGAACTTATGGGCCATCTCGGGCTTGGCGAATCCCGCCGCCGCTGCGGCCAACTTGATCTCGGCCTTTAACACTCGGGCCTCGTATTCCTTGAGCCTGGTCTCGGCCTGTGTCGCCCTCTCCGTGAGCAGTTCGGTTTCAGAGAGTGCCGCCTGTCGGCGGTCTTCCTCGGCCTTCTCGAATTCCCGCAGTCGGGTGCGGTTCCTGGCCGCCTCTTTGCGCGTCTCGGAGAGTGCCGCCAGGGCCTCATCGAGTGTCATGGTCGGGGCCGCCTGAGAGGTCGGCTGAGGGTTGCCCTCAACGGGCTGGTTCTCCACCTGGGAGGTTGCGTCGTCCACCTGGGACATGGTTGATCTCCTTAGCGCCCTGCGGCGCTGATCTTGGCTTGCTTGGTCGAGGCGGCCCTCACGGACACGCCCCAAATCGGATCGTTATGGGTCTCTACAAAGTCGTCAAGGCTGAGTAGACCGCGCCGATACAGGTCCGCGCCTTCGGTGCCCAGGATGTCCTCCTGGACCTGTTTGGGCTGTCGGGACAGCCATTCGCGGCCCGTGGTGAGAGGCTCGGGCATTCCCTCGAAAAAGGGAGTCGCCACGCATCGGCAGTTGACGTGGGCGGGAAATGCCTCATGGAGGCCAAAAATCCGCCCGTCGAGGGCCAGACAGGCGGGGCAACTACGCCCCGATTTGGCAGACAGCCAGCGGTATCCCGTGATGAGCGAGGAGTCCCGATACCGCTGGATCGCGGCAGTTCGGTAGGCTCTCAGGGTCTCGGTTCGGGAGATCGTGAGCGCCTTGGTGAGGGGAACTCCCAGGGCGTCTCTCAGGGCCGTGGCTGTCTGTCTCACGCCCACACCCGCCACCAGATTTGTCGTCAGGGCCTCTCTGGCCGCCGCCGCGCCAGCGACAGAGGCACGGCGCAAGAGCAAATCAATCGGTGATCGGGGTGCGGTGACCGAGGAGACCTGAATCTCTGCCGCCGTGCGGTTGAGCCTCGAAAACGAGGGATCGACCAGCGCCAGGGCCTCGGAGGCGTCCTCGGTCGCAATGCCTGCGGCATCGCCCACTTGCTTATTAATGTCGATCCCCGCACGGGCCGTAAAGTCGGCCAGGGAACTGTCTATCTGGTCCAGAAGGGCACGGTATCGCTGCTCTCGGATCAGCCAGAACGTGCTGATCTCCTCACCCGCCGCCCTGGCGGCCCTGATCCGATCCTGGAGGTCCTGGAGGCGGGATTGGGTGTCTCGATACGAGGTCTTGTAGAGATCGATCAGGCCAGAGGCGGCCTTTTTCTCCCCTCTGAGGAGTCTTTCTCGATGCTGGAGGGTCAGGTCATAGATAGAGGCCATTTACGCCTCCTGGCGGCCCTGATCGAACGCGGCCAGGAGGTCAGCCCCGATGTTCTGAGCCGCCGCCCTCTCTTCGGCCAAATAGGTCTGTTCATCGTCCCAATCGAGGCCGAATTCCGCCGCCGCCGTGCGCTTGGACATGATCCCCGATCCGACCAGGGCCGAGGCCGTTTGGACCTTCTCCAGGTCGTTCTGGGGCGTGGGATCGGGCCAGGTGGCGACAACCTCCTGATCAGGTCCGTATCCGCCCAACTCCAGGACACAGGCAGAAACCCTTTCGAGGAGGTCACCGAGCAACTGTTGTTTGGCCTGGACCCGTGCCACGGCGCGGCTGTAGCGGACCTTGAGGGCCGTGCCCGTGACCTGACCGAGGTTCTCCATCTGGGCAGCATCGGGCAGCCCGTAGAGGTCATGAATCTTGGCGCTGATCTTGTCAGCGAACGCCATGGCCTCGGTCACGTGGAGTTGTGAGGTCAGTGTCGAGACCGAGGGCGCGGGGCCGCCGCCGACCGAGCCGCCGAGGCTGAGGAACTTCCCTGGCTGGAGTCGGAGGCGGAACCTTCGATCTTCCGTGCCATCGGGCTTTTTCGGGGTCACCACGCCACTGATCACGTGGGTCGGGTGCGTGTGAAGGCGCAGGGTCCTCTTCACGTTCGACAGCACGAAGTTGGCGTCGTCATTGAGTTTCAGGGCGTCGAGGCGTATGCCCTGGCCATGGAAGTCAGACGGATTGGGGTTGCCCTGGCAATGCTGGATCGGTGCCCAGGCGAAGGGCCAGAGGGTCTGGGAGACCGTGGAGTAGTTCTTGCCGTCGTCATAGGAGACCTGATCGGCGATCAGCCATTGGCCCTCGTGGGCGGCGATCACCTGACGGGTCTTGATGACCTTCTCCTTCTCCTCCGACTCTCCCGCCACGTAGTAGACCAGCGGCTTGAGGGTGGCCCTGTCCACCTTGACCGAGACATCGCGCGGATCGAGGACTCGTATGGTGGCGAACCTGGGATCATCGTTTCGGTCGATGTAGAGGTAGGTGTCTCCCGCGATCTCCCCGTTGAGGGCCGAGGCGTAGAGGATCGAGTCGATCTTGTTGGCCTTCCACACCTGATCCAGGAATGCCTGGCGCGGATCGTCGGAGGCTGTCAGGCTCACGCCCTGGCTGATCGTGAGGTTCACGATGGTATCCACCACGGGGGCGATGAGGTTGACCGCCATCGAGTCCAAGCCCCAAGGGTCAATGTCCTCATCGGGCTTGAGAGCCGCCGCGAACGATCCCGCATACGCCCCGTACTGCCGCGCCATGAGGGCCAGGTTGTTATCGGGACTCTTGCCCAGGTGAGAGGCCCAATCGCCTGGCGCGGGTGCCGCGACCGCCGAGGTCGGGCGTCTGAATAGATTTCTGATGGTGCCGAAGAGGGACACGTGTGATCTCCTGAGTGTTGCAATAGTTGCAACTAAACCGAATCGTGTGAAAGAGGGGCCGAGTTCTGGGCCGCGTGGTAAGCCAGTGCGAGGGCTATTACCGTGTCGTCATGCTGTCCTGGCGGTGCCCCGTAGGTGGTTCGGCCTGTGGTGCTGGTCCTGGAGGTAAAGGCCATCAGTTCCTCCTTCACGACCTTGCCGACCTCGGCCCCATCCTCACCACGCTCGGTCTCTCCCAGGATTCGGAGGGACTTGTTCTCAAAAGCGAGTATGAGGTTGTCGATGATGAGGAGTTTGGACTTGTCGGTGGTCGCGAACGGAACCAGGGGCATACCCTCCCGCTGGAGAGCCTCGATGTTGGCGGCACCGAAGGAGTTGGATTCCGCCAGGACACAGAACGGTCGGAATCGGTCGTAGAGGGCCTTGATTCGGGTCTGCTGCGTGGCGAATTCCAGACCCGTGAAGCGGTCCACGTAGGCCACGGATCGGGCCGTGAGGTCATACACCACGGCCACGGTGTAGTCGTTGGATCGGCCCCAGTCGAGGCCCAGCGTGTAGCAGTGGGAGAGGTTCGGGGCGTACTGGATCGGGGCTGTCGCGGCCTCGTTGAGATACCGAAAGACCTGGCCGCCATCCGAGATGAACTCTGCCAGATACTCCTGGCGGAACTTCCGCTCGTGGGTCACCTTCCGCTTCCGCTCGACCCATTCTCGGATGCCTCGGATCGTGGGATTGGAGGTGGTCGGGGCGCTGTAGGCGGCCCAGCCCTCGACCTGATCCGCTTCCCGCTGGTAGAGGGTTCGGAAGTAGTTGTATCCACGGGGCGTGGACAGTATCCACGCCTCACCGTCGAGGTCCAGGAGGGTCGGCTCGATGCAGACCTCCCAGATGTGTTCGAGGTTGTCGATGAGGGCGGCCTCATCAATCACGACACAGCCGTAGAACTGGCCCAGGGCGGGATCAGGACCGTCACAGGTCCAGAACGTGATCGAGCCGCCCGTGGAAAGGTAGATGGTCTTTTCCTGGCGGGAGAACCGCTCGGTCACGGGCTTGAGAATGGACTCCAATCGGTCCATCATCGGCCTGAGTTTGGAGTAGTTGGGGGCGAACCAGGCACAGGGGAGGCCCGACAGGGCGGCCTGGCAGATGCGGTTGATGCCCAGGTACGATTTGCCCCAGCGCCTCCCGCACTTGACCACGTTGTATTTCCTACGGCGGCCCCGACTTGATCGGATGATGGCCCTCTGCCCCGCGTGAGGGCCAGGGACCTGAATGGTGATCTCCACGATCAATCCTCATCAGGGCTGTCGGGGTCCTCGGTATCGGCCTCGATGACAGGCGGCTCGGTGAACTCGACCTTGACCCTCGTTTCCGTGGTCTGCTTGATCTGTTCCACGGGCTTGCCGTAGAAGCGGTCCATGATCGCCAGGAAGGCTTTATAATCGCCAGATTTGGCGGCATCGACCATCACGCGGATCATTGCTTCAAACTCGTCAGGCGTGACAACAGCCGCGATCAGTTCCCTGGCCGTGGCGTAATGGTTCTTGCGCGGTCTGCCAGGTCCTCGCTTTTGAGGTGCCGCATCGGGCGCGGTATTTGGTTTTTGGGTGTTGGCAGCCATGCGGAATCCTTTTTCAACGAATTGTTTTCTGACTACTTCACCTATAAATGTCGAGGAGGCGATCACCCGTAAAGGGCTTGAAAGAGGCCGCAAAAATTGATGTGTACAACAAGCAGGGTGGCGATAGCCGAGGTGCGAAGACTTGATTAGTGGTGTCGCTACTATCGCAACACAGGAGGAAAAGGATGATTACAGTTAGTGAAGCAGAGGCGCGGATCGCCAAGATTAGGCCGAGTCTGACCAGAACCGCGAGGGCGTATCTGCCCTGCCAGCAGGATGCCGAGGATGCGGTCCAGGAGGCCGCCTATGTGGCCCTCTCCAAGGTAGATCGCGGCGATTATGAGGATCGTGCGGGGATAGGCGGATTTAGCGTGTGGATGACCAAAATCCTGGTCCATACCTGCCTTTCGATGAGGCGTCAGCAGCAGACCCGCCGCCGCAACGAATGGGTCTATCAGGAAGGGCTGGAAGGGGACCTTTCCGATCCCGTAGAGGCCGTGGAGAGGAGGGAACTGGCGGATGAACTGCGGGAGATCATTGATCGGGCGAACCTCACGGAATTAGAGGCCACGGCCCTGGAGGCGAAGGTATTGGGAGACACGTCGGCGGATACGGCGCTGATGCTGGGCAAATCGCCCGACTGTCTGAGGATGGCCCTGATGAGGGCAAGGCGCAAAATCGGGGCAACTATCGAGGCGAACAATACGATATTGTAGGAGGCAGCCGTGATACGCGAGTGAGGAAGGGTTAGGTCACGACATGGGATCATCTGGTTCGGAAGGCAAGCCGCCACTGCCAGGTTCGCTCGGTACGCTGGTAGCACACAAGGAACGCCTGGTACTCCTGGCCTTTGTTCCATTTCTTCTGGGTTACGGGTGCGTGATTTACACAGCGTATCGGATGCATTTAGGCTTCATCCCGCCTCTTCAACCTCAGTGCCTTCTCGCAGGCGTGGTGCCTTCTCTCTTCCTATTGATGGCCTATGGGATTTCCCTGGGCATTGAGGAACAGGTCAAGTCGGCTATTGCCTGGGTGGAACGCCCGAAGTGGCCTACCTCCCTCCATCGGTTATTGGCAGTCGCCACCTTGATGATTCCTGCCATCGTTCAATTCATTGTCTTGGCCCTTCGAGGTGAATTGAACGGCCCTAACAAGCCAAGCGGTGTCTCAGCCTTGTTGATGATAGGGTTCACAATGGCCGCGCTGTTTGCTGCCACGGTAGTAGTAAAAGCAAAGGTACGACGCCTGAACAACATTGCGGATTTCGATGACTCCCCCAAGCCTGACCTGAAAAGTACCCTTGCTGAAACCTTTGATGAGGTGCAGCCCGTTTATGCGGGTCAGGTCAGTGCGTCATTAACGGCCATCCCGTTCCTGGTCGCCATTGTACTTCTGATGAGTTGGGCGCAGGTTGTCTATCCTCAACTACCGCAGGAGTTGGGCGGTATGCGGCCACGGATCGCCTATTTCGCGATGGACATGAAGGCCCTTCCGAAGGTGATCCGCACGGCATTAGAACCTCCTACGCAGAAGGCTACTAAGTCGGGCACTGACGTAGAGACGGAAAATACGGCCACGATATCAGTGCCCCTGGAGGTCTGGTATGAGAGGAATGACACCTTCGTAATTCGTCCGCTCGGGAGCAAGAGTGATACGACTTACGAGGTTAAGAAGGACCTCATTAAGGCCATGACCTGGAATGGTTACGCTGCCGCAGAGACTACGAAGGCAGAGAGATGAAAAGGCCCGTTAGGGGCCAAAAGGAGATCAATGAGGGTATTCGGAATCATCGCAATTGCGGGGCTGGCAGCCGTAGGAGTTGCCGCCGTGAAGATCAATCGAAGGCTGGATAATCTGGTCGCCTGGGTGCGACTACAAAACGATCATCAGGACACACGAACAGGCCGCCTGGAGAACCAAACGGGGTTCCTGATGCTGGCGACAGCCGCGCATTTGCCAGCCGAGCAGAGGGAAACAGCCGAGGCGGCCTTTGACAATCTTGAGGCGCGGATTGCCAGAATGGTTGACGGACTGGAAGAAGAGGTCGAGGAACCGAAGTCGCCGCTGAAGAGCCTCAGAGAGTCAACAGAGAGGTTGGAGACGAAGATAAGGGAGTCCTAATTAGGACTCCCCTCCGCTTAGGGTTCAGGGAAGAATCCTTCACGGCCTTCAGCGGCATTGCCGTAGAAATCGACGCGGTTCAGTTTTCCTCTCAGGTCATCTGGCACATCGTCATTCTCCAGAATGATGATTTGTTCATCGGCGACAGGGTGGGAGAGGTAGCGATAAAACCGATCTTTTATGTCCGCAGGTATTTCACTTTGTTTAGATGTAGCAACTTGAAGTGAATGAATTGGAGAGTCAAGCACAACGAATCCAGGATGTGGTTTTTTATTGCGAATACAGTAACGTAGTAAACCTATGGAATAAGCAGAGTGAAATAATGCTCTGATGCCCTTCCCCTGGACTTTTCGGGCCTTGCCGTTAACGATCATATCCAGATCATTGTCAAACGTGATGTTGCCCCTGACCTTGATATTCCAGCCCTCCAGAACCTCCTTTATGCATCCAGCAAACTGGGCTTGTTCTATTGATATGTCTCCAGCAAACCGAGGGTTGGGTATATCTGACTTCTTTGGCTTACTGCCTAATTCCTCACGTGCGGCTTTGAAGATATCCAGCCGCTTTCGCTCTGATTCCATTGTCAGAACCATCTCTCGCTGCTGGATCAGTTCGTCAAGGCGATTACTCCATAACTCAAACGACGGCTGTAAATCGGACTGGAGTTCTCGATCCAATTCGCTTAACTTGCCTGATAGATAGGAGAGGAATTCCTCCTTCTCCTCCCGTTCGCGAGAAAGAGCCTCGATAGTCGATTTGAGGTCAATCAAATGGCGTGTTATCTTCTCTGCCTCACGCTGCGCTGCTTGTGTTATGTGAGCAATTTCCTCATCCTTTCCCGTACATGCTTGGCGCAGATCATGAGCAGCAACGGGACGATTACAGAGAGGGCACATAACCTCATTTAACTGCCCAAACAGGTATTCACCTTCCGCAATGAATTTGAGACGTTCCAGGTCCGACTCATACTGCTTTTCAAGGAGTTGAAATCGCCCGATGAGTTGAGTTAGGCCGTGGCGTCGTAATTCTGTTTCCTCAACCTGATCCACAAGTTCGGATTTCGCACTGAATATCCGTTCTATCGACTGTTCTTGTGTGCCGATCCTCTCACGGAGATTTCGGAGACGTTCATCAAAATTTTCCAGTTCCGATAAATCGACAGTTATTCTCTCCCTTTTCTCCTTGATACCTTCCTCAATCTCTGCAATTAACTGGTCATATAGAGTGGTCTTTGCGCCCCACGCCGCCGTTTGTTTGTCGAGAGTAGGAATTGCTTTCAGGCTACTGCCATCTCGACCTGAAAGCAGAAATTCAAAGAGAGAGCGACTCAGGATCGCTTGATCGTATTGCTCACTAACTAAGGGAGGCCATTCGTTAATGATACGCGTTTCTTTAACCATAGCAGCCCAGGACATTATTCGAACTGACAATGCCTGAGTCTGGTTGTACATCGTAGACCGTAATTTCGCGGCGGGTATCCCCATTTGCCCCAGCAAGAACTCAGAGGCAGTGTTTTTCCTCTTGCCTTGAAAATGCTGGTTCAGTGGTGTCCCCGCTTGATTAACGGCGTTCTCAAGTGAGCCAGGGAACATCGTAATATTCCCCGTTGCTAAGTCGCGATGGAAAGAGAATAGGTCGCCTGTGACGCCGATGGCCTCCATCTGAGCCGTGGTGTATCCTTCCGCTTCAGGCACGTCCTTTGGTGGGTCCGAGGAGGTAAGCATGTAGTCGATAAGATCGTATACGTAACTCTTTCCCACGTTGGATGGCCCGATGATTACATTCAGACCAGGGTGTAGCGTCAGTGTCGCCGCCTTCTTTTCTGGACCCACTACGGCCAGTTTTGCGATGAGCATGCCGTTACGCATTGCCGTCTACCCTGTTAAGACTCGCATCGCGAACAAACTCGGCACCCCACACGCCGAGATTAGAATTCATGAACTCGCTGAGTTTCACATCATCTACGTCGCCAAAGCGAGATGCCAGCCAATCCGCACGCTCTTTTAGTTTCGTGGCATACGGGCTTTGCAAATACCAAACAAAGTCAGCAGCCAGCGTCGTAGGACGGTAATAAATGCCCTCGGACGTAAAATCTCTTCTTAACAAACCTCGGCTGACCATCAGGTTGATCCCCGTTTCTATGAGCCGCCGCCTGACCAATATCTCACCCGCCCGAAACGGTGTAGCAGGGTGAAGACTTTCAGGCGCATTCGCGTCGTTGGTATCGCCTGAATGAACCAACAGATAATCCAAATAGATTAGGCGCTGAAGGTCCGCTGTCTTCGGACGTTGGGCGTCCAAAATAATGACAGTCCTTAGTCCGCTTTCCAACGGAGTATTGAAGGGTGTATCGACAGTTATTTCAGGAGGCGAATCCATCATTTTCTGTCAATCCAAGAGATTTCGTCTTTGTTCGCCAGTTGATGACACATTCCGCGCTTATGGTCTGGCGTCAGGTGATCCGCCAGAACGTGAGCATGAAGCGACACGGTTTGGGCCATGTCGGTAGTTGCAGTTAGGCGGTCATACCCATTGGCATGGTCCCTATCAAGGGTATTCTGCACGGCTTTGTGAATCTGCCGAACGGCACCGTCGTAATCGCAGCCACATACCGAGGCATCACGGCTGGTCCTGTAAAGTGCCTCTGCGATATAAAAGTCTTCTCGCGAACTGTCGAAGTGTCGCCTTAGTTTTGGGTATGCCCCCAGATCGTCAACCTTCGCGAGTTTCTTCTTCTCACGGTCGCTGTATGCCTCAAGCAACTGCTCCACATAGCGAGTTTCCTCCGTCGCGATGTCGGGCGGCGGTATAAGTTCGTTTGGATCAGGGGCCTTTAGAGGCAAACCCCCAAACTTAATGTAGTAAAAGCCCGTCTGCTTGTATTGCTCTATAACCTCGCTTGGTTCGAGGTATTTAACAATTCTGAAATCAAAAGTCTCAACATACTGTTTCAAGGAGTCCGAAAGCGGAACCTTGGCTTTTCGGCTTATTCCCTTCTCACACTTCTCAGCCCAGTTGGCAATGAGTTGGTCCCTAATCTCTTGTGGCTTCATCAAGAGGTCGTGCAGAGTTGTCCCTACCCCTCTGGGAGCCACGAAGTAATAGGCCCGTGGAATCTTGTAATCGCCATGCCAAGTGTAGTAGCAGAGTTTGCCTAATTCCACCCATATGTCTGATGGCATTAACGGGTGATCATAGTGCTTGCACTGGTAATTATCCCAATCAGAATCGTCTGTGTCGTCCAGATAACCAACTACATCACGGCCTTTGTCGTTGGCTTTTCCAAGTTTCCTTACCTTATGATACTTTTGCTGAAGCGCCCCGTATTCTGCCCACTCTCGGACGAATTCCTCCCATTCGTCGTCATCCCATGTCATGATCCGTTTGATTGGAGGAACATAAGGTCCATGTTTGAGAATGTGGGGGTCTGATGGACCAGAGGGTTTGGGAGAGCCTGGATTAATGGACACAGTATTAACGGTGGTCATACAGAAGTACGCTCATACGCAAACACTGACCAGGCAAGACTGATCCATCCTGGGTACCGCCCAAGATTGAGTAGCCTCCTGATCTCCTTATCAACACCGATAATTGTGGCTTGCAAGCAAGCCACCTCTATGAGTATACGATCTTTCCTTGTTTATCCTCACAGCAATGTCTCACATTATTTCGACCTGACGACCGAATTACCTGTTTTTCCAGGTAGTGTCATCCGAAGGCCGCCAAGGCAAGTTTTTCCCTAACCACGAAGGGGCCTTTCCCTATTGCTCTTATGAGCAATGAATATTTAATGTGGTCCATTCACATTCTCACCCTCAATGAGCATCAGTGCCATCCCGCCCTCTTCGCGACCAGAGAAAAGATAAGCCGCGAACTGGTCGCGGCTTCAAAGAACCCTGATAATGCCCAGAACCAGGCCCTCCTGGCTGGCGTGAAGTTCCTATGCTACAGCCTTCCAGGTAAGTAGCCATTCCCCCACAGACGGCAGGGACCGAATATAGGCCCTGCCGTTCAGCACATCCCTGGTCTTGATCGGCGGGAGAGGCGTGAGGTTCGGCGTGTTCGGCACGATGGTCAGATACATGTCCGTGCCGTCGAAAGAGAACTGAATCCTGGCGATCAGCCGCCGCAGGAGTTGGTTCTTCTCCCTGGTCGGCAGTTCGTCCCACTTCGCCATCCTGCTCTCGGTGTCGTTGATCAGGTCTGAGGGCAGGAGAGTGTTCAATACCTGTTCGATCTGGCCGATCTCCGCGCCGATCTTCTTGAGGCGGCCCTTGGCGGCGGTGACCGACTTATCGAGTTGCGCCATCGCATCCACGGCGGTCTGGAGATCGTCGTTGACTTCATAGCCGCTGCTGATGAGGTTCTCCCGAGCCTGGACCTTGGCGGCCTCCAGAGCCTTGTAGAGGTCGGCCTCGACCGCCCCGCGATCCTGTTTGAGTTGCTCGATCTGAGCCAGGAGGTTGGCCCGTTCGGGCGAATTCTTCTGCGGCGACAGCAGGACCATCGGGTGATATTTGGCGACCTCCGAGATGAAGTCTTCCAACTTCTCCTGGGAGAACCTCACGTGGTTGCCCTTCTCCTTCGCGGCACCATGCATGTCCGACAGGCACCGATAATAGGTGTAGTTCTGCCGCATCACGGAATACGCCAGGGTAGCGCCACAGGCACATCGCCCGAGGCCCGACAGGAGGCGATCCGACTTGCTGCTCATGTCAGGCTTTCGGTCCTGCTTGATCGTCTTTAGTGCCTGGAGACGGTTCCACTGGTCCTCGGTGATCACGGGCGGCAGGACCTTCCAGCGCCTCCCGAAGATGTTCTGGTAGCCGATTAGGCTCTCGCTGGAGAGCATTCGCTGGAGAGTGTCGTAGACCCAGAAACTACGGCTCTTGTAATTGCCGCCCTTCTCAAATGGCGGGAAGAGGTCGGGTTGCTGGTTCAGCCGCGTACAGACCGCCTGATAGCCGAGTTCGGGATTGTTGATCACGAACTTCACGATCCGCCTGACCACGGCGGCCCTCTCCTCGATCAGCACGGCATCCCCCTGCTCGTTGCGTTCCAGCCAGTGCGGCAACTGAGCGTGAGGCTTACCAGCCGCCAGGAGTTGGACCTGGCCGCGAATCGTGCCGACACAGATTTCCATGAGCCTGTGTTCGGCCATCAGTTGCAGGAACGTGGCACGGAGTTTATTGCCGAGGTCGAAGGAGTCGGCGACGAAATCCAGGTCCTCGATCAGGCCGATCAGGCTTACGCCGTTGTTCTCGAACTGCCTGGTCAGGTATTGGGTAAGGTTGAAAGATCGGGAGAGGCGGGTGAGGTCCGTGATCACCACGGAATGGATGTGGCCCCGCTTCACCTGGGTCATTAGTTCGGACAGGGCGGGACGATAGTTGAACTTGGTCTTGTTGGTCTCCAGGTCCAGTTCGCCCGAGTCGTACCGTTTCAGATGGTTCTGTAGCCACAGTTCCATCGCGGCCTGGTCGCCGCTGTACCGCTTGTCCGTGAAGAACACGTTGCGGTATGCCTTCTCGTAGATTCGCTTGGAGGCCATCAGCATGTCATTGATGGCATCCTGATCGTCGTGGGGGAGTTTGCCCGACAGGGTAGCGTCCGAGAACACACGGAAGGCCAGGCGGTTCGACAGGCAGTATTCGATCCCCCGTTCCGCCTGATCCTGGGCACTCCAGCCGTCCTCCTTCTGCATGGCCGTGGAGACGCGGATATACACGGCGGCATACTTGCCGTTGGTCAGGTTGAGGGTGACCTCCTCGCCCTCATCGTTGACGTAGCAGCGGTACAATTCCGTAGCACACAGGCTTATCGCATCACTGCTACCCCGAAAGGCGTAGGCGGCTGAGGGCACGATGGCGAGGGCTTCACTGACGATGGCTTGGCGTGACTTACACATGGCTGGCTCCCTGACTCTGCGTTTTATCCTAACGCATTGTAAGGGAATCATAGGCTCTAAACAAGATCAGATGAGCCTCTCCGCCCGCGCCTACGACCGCATCCTCAAACTCGCGCGCACCATCGCCGACCTCGCGGGCGAGGAGACTATCGGCATCGCCCACGTCGCCGAGGCCGTCCAGTACCGCGCCCTCGACCGGAAACTCTGGGGTTAAGGTAGACGGTAAGATACCTGTAGGAGGCCTGGATATGAGCATCACCATCGAACTGCCCGCCGAGTGGGAGGACGAACTCCGGCAGGCGGCGCGACGCCAGGGGAAAGACGTCCTCGAAGTCGTGCGTGAGGGCATTCAGCGGCTGATGCGTCCGGACATTCTGCCGGAGCCGGAGGCCGAACTGCTTCAGATCATCAACACCCCTCTCCCACGGGAGGCCCGAAAGCGGCGCGACGACCTGCTCTCCCTACAGTCCACGCGTCCCCTCGATGCTGCGGAACGTGCCGAACTGGAACAGGCAGTCGATGCGGTGGAGATCGCGAACGCCCGGCGCTGGCAAGCCGTCGCGCAACTCGCCGCGCACCGCGGTCTTTCCCTGCCAGAGATCGCTCGTGAGCTGGAAATCCCGCTCCCTTAGCGAAGATGGCAGGCACCTATGTACCCGAGGCACTGCAACGTCTCGTCGCTGAGCGCGCACGGAACCAGTGTGAATACTGCCGGTGCCTGAGCGGGTTTCATTCCGACCCGTTCGCGATCGAGCACATCGTTCCCGAGTCGAGAGGCGGAGCTACCGAGGAGGGTAACCTCGCCCTGTCCTGTCTCGGATGCAACAGTTTCAAGGGTTCCTTTCAGACAGGGCCCGATCCGGTGACTGAGCAGGAAGTTCCCCTCTTTCACCCGCGCCAGCAACGATGGGTAGACCACTTTGCCTGGACGGAAGACACAACCCGCATCGTCGGCCTCACCGCCACCGGGCGGGCGACCGTAGAACGCCTTCGCCTAAACCGCCCCGGTCTGGTCAATCTCCGTGAAGCCCTGTACCGGTTCGGAGTTCACCCTCCTCGTTAGCGGTAGGCAATATAATCCGGGTCGCTGGGCGTGACGTGAAGGTGTGGAGGCTTGTTCCTGCCGTATGGGTTCCGGGTAATGCAGGAAAGCACAGTAGTCTGCTTGAACCGTGAACTTGTGCGGGCGGACTTCGCGTGGTTGTATCGTCGGTACGCGAAGGGTGATACAGTTCTTGCCGGTCTGGGAGCCAAAGCGCGGGCGGCGCGGCGCGGTCTCTGGGCAGACGCGAACCCGGTTCCGCCGTGGGATTACCGGCGCGGGTCGGCGACCGTTCCAGCGACCGCGACGGGCGAAGCAGGGCGCGGTTCGGAAGCGGCGTCGCTCCGCTCCGTAACATCGGCGAAGACCGGCGGGGAAGCGGCGGCGGGAACCGTGTACCTGACGGCGACCGGGAAGAAGTACCATCGGGCCGGTTGCCGTTACCTGAGCGGCGGCGGAACGGCGGCGACGGTCAAGGAAGCCACAGGGCGCGGCTTGACGCCGTGTAAAGTCTGCAAGCCATGACAGAACAGGGTCGGTATACGGGCGGCGGCAGGGTCGGTACTTCGGGCCGTACTATGCCCGCCTTCCTCTCAAAAGGGACGATAGGGACGGCACTCTTCCTTTATTGTCACTGTGCCTGTGGCTTCAGAACTGACTGCGTTGCTGGTAGGATACCCGTATGGTCGCTGTTCTTTGTCCGTTCTGCCACAAGCCCGATTCGGTCATCAAACACGGCACGAACCGGGGCGGCACGCTTCGGCTGCGCTGCCG
>Ga0065721_10004040_pt1 | contig 45934 bp, 46 predicted proteins | sample Mesricmetagenome_FD_59108 | JGI IMG/M metagenome (GOLD analysis project Ga0065721, IMG submission 59108) | Mesophilic microbial community from rice straw/compost enrichment Sample: eDNA_1 v2 (version 2) | ecosystem: Engineered > Solid waste > Grass > Composting > Bioreactor | place: USA: Davis...
TGAGGTGGTCCCTGTTTTCCGGTTCTCCCGCACTTTGCGTGGATCAGGCTAATAACGCTGGAGCCGGCGCCGTCGGAAGATCCCATGTAAGGGAGCATGCAAGAGCTTTTTGTGATCCCGGATTGCCGTGTCGTGACGGTTGAACCTGTTGGTGCGGCTGGTCTTCATGTAGCTGCCCGGGTCAAGCATTCCCACGCATACTGTCCATCCCGTCAGCGGCCGAGCCAATCCGTTCATAGCCGCTACCATCGGCATCCCGGTGACCTTCCGAGCCTGGGGAACGCCGTCCATATCAACCTTCTCGTTCGTCGGTTCTATTGCCACAACCCGGTCTGTCCGCGCCGGACCTTCGCTGAACCCGTGCCGGAACTTTTGCCTGCGCGGGCGCGCCGCACCCGGCGGCTTGCGGAGGCGCAAGGGCGGGTCGGCGTCACCTGTGGCGGGGAAGCCGGCGCACGACTGCTGCGTCGGCTCGGCCTGCCGACCAGCGCCGACACCGTGCTGCGGTTGGTGNGCNNCNTNCCCCNGTNCGGAGTGCGCGCCGCCCAGCGTGCAGGGCGTGGATGATTGGGCACTGAGGAAAGGGCGGAGCTACGGCACCATCCTGGTTGATCTGGAGGCGCGCCGCGTGGCCGATCTGCTGCCCGACCGCACCGCCCAGACGCTGACGGAGTGGCTCAAGGACCGTGACACGGTCACGGTGATCGCCCGCGACCGTTCCACCGAGTATGCCCGTGGCAGTGCCCTGGGCGCTCCCGGCGCGGTTCAGGTGGCCGATCGCTGGCACCTGCTCCAGAACCTGCGCCAGATGGTGGAACGCTGGCTGGCCGGCGTTCATGGCCGTTTGCGTCGCCTGCCGCCGGTTTCGGGCGGAACCGCGGCACGGCGCGTTGGAGGCTATCCGCGCAGTCGGGCCGAAGCCGCCGCGACGGCGGACCGCCGTGCCCGGCGCCATGCCTTGTATGAGGAGGTTCGGCGGCGCGTCGCGGCTGGCGAGAAGCTGCTCACGATCAGCCGGACGATGGGGCTCGCCCGCGGGACCGTGCGCAGCTACGCCCACGCGCAGCATTTTCCTGAGCGGGCCGCGCGGGAGTCCGCGCTTGGCATCCTCGCCCCTTATCGTGAGTATCTCGAAGCCCGCCTTGCTGAGGGCAATGAGGATGCCGCGGCGCTGTGGCGGGAACTCCAAGACCGCGGCTTCGCCGGATCGGCCAAACAGGTGCGCCGCTGGCTGAACCAGCGGCGCACCACACCGGCCCAGTTCACGCCGCACAAGTGGCGCCCCGGCCCCACAGAAACCGCGTCAGCCTCGGCTACCGGTCCATTCCCCGCCCTGATCTCGCCCCGGCAACGGGCATGGCGGCTGGTGCAAGCGCCGCAGAGTATCGACACCGCCGCAACTGAGGCCGTCGCCCGGATTTCGCAGGACCCGGAGGTCGCCACGGGGCGCCACTTGGTCCGCCGCTTTGCTGAACTGATTGGACGCTGCGGAGTGCGCTCGGATGCGGTTCCCACCAATCCCTGCGCCGTTTTGGAAACTTGGCTCAACGACGCGCTGTCCTGCGGCATCCCAGCCGTCGAAACCTTCGCCGCCGGCGTGAGGCAGGACGAGGCAGCCGTCAAAGCGGCGCTCACCATGCCCTGGAGCAGCGGGCAGGCGGAGGGCCAGGTCAACAAGCTGAAGCTGATCAAGCGTCAGATGTACGGACGCGCCAGCTTCGATCTGCTGCGCCGTCGCGTCCTCCTCGCAGCCTGATCCACGCAAAGTGCGGGAGAACCGGAAAACAGGGACCACCTCAGGAGCCCCGGCCGGTTCGGCGCCGGGGCTCCCCTGCCCATGCTGTGTGTCAGTGGCTCAGCAGAACCGGGACGGTCATGTGCTGGAGCATGTAGCGGGTCATGCCGCCCAGCACCTGCTCGCGCAGGCGCGAGCGCCCGTAGGCGCCCATGACGATCAGATCGCAGGATTCGTCGGCGACGGTGTTCAGCAGGGTGTCGCCGGGCTCCACCTGATCGGTCGAGATGTGGGTCGCCTCGACGCGGCAGCCGTGACGGGACAGGTGCTTGGCGATGTCGGCGCCGGGCTCGTCGCCGATGCCAGCGGGACCGGACTTCGGATTCACCGCCATGACCACGACGCGGCGGGCGGCCGTCAGCACCGGCAGGGCGTCGGCGACGGCGCGGGCGGCCTCGCGGCTGCCGTTCCAGCCGACCAGAACGCGCTCCCCGACCGTGGCGAAGGTGCCGGCGTAGGGAACGACCAGCAGCGGGCGCCCGCACTCGAACACCAGATCCTGGGGCAGGACGACCGGACGGTCGCGGTCGCGCCGCGGATCGACCTGCCCGACGACCACGAGGTCGGCGTAGCGGCCGTGCAGCGCCGCGGCATCGGTGGGGTTGCCGTAGACCCGGCGCCATTCCGACCGGTCGGCCAGGCCATGGCGGAGTGCGGCTTCGTTGAACAGGGCTTCGGCCTTGGCGGCCTGCCCCTCGGCGTAGCGCCGCTGGTTGTCCCGCACCTCCTCCGGCAGTTCGGCTTCGATGTAGCCGGGAAGCACGATCGGGGTGACGGCGTACAGGCCGGTGAGGTGCCCGTCGTTGCGGGCGGCGAGCTGGGCGGCGACGTCGATTCGCGCGGCCGAGGCCGGGGTATCGTCGACCACCACCAGCAGATCCTTGAATGCCATGGCGATTCTCCCTGGTACGCGCGCGAGTGGCGGTCGTCCAACAGCATCGCCACTCGCGCGATGGTCGAAATTATAGCTGGCACGCGGCCGTATGACGATGGTCCGAAAGTTGGACGCTGGCATGCCGTCTCTGCGCTTCCGCTGCGACCTTCGGCGGTCGGCAAATGGTTGTATGCTAATGGGTTACCTCGGCGCGACTCTGGATTCGACATGCCGGCCGGAAAGTGAAACGCACAACGGAAGCAGGACCGTAGTGGGCGCGCAGTCAACCATAGTTTGCAGGAATACTGGGGTATGGAGGCCGGCGCCAGCGCGGCCGTCTCAATAGAGACACGGAGCAAAGTGCCATTTCCGGTGGGTTTGGTTTTGACGCGCGGGCAATGTTTCGCGTAATTGTTGGTCAGAGTTCTTACAACGGTGCCCCGACCTTTCCCGCCCATGAAGCCGGATCCTCATCTCGTCGCGTTGGCCGCAGCCCTGACCGGCACCGAATCCGGGGCTCCAGCACTGGATTCGCTTCGGCAATTCCTTGATGCCGCGCCGATCATGGTCGGCCTGTTCGACCGCGAACGCCGCCACATTTACGCGAACCGGGCCTATCTGGAGCATATGGGCCGTTCCCTGGACAGCGTCGTCGGCACCACCGTCGGCGACATCCTGGGCGGCGAGACTCTGCGCGCCACCCGGACCGCGGCAGAGCGCGCGCTGAAGGGCGAGGTCGTGCAGGCGGAAGGCTGGATGCCCCGCGCCGGCGGCGGGGGCAACGACTACATCCTGCGCATGCACGCCCCGCACCGCGCGCCGGACGGCAGCATCGCCGGCTATTTCGTCTTCATGCAGAACATGACGGAGCGCCGGCGGACGCAGGACGACCTGTTCCGGCTGGCCTACTACGACCCCGTCACGGGGCTGGCGAACCGGCTGCTTCTGGTCAAGCACATGGCCGATTTCCACGCCATGGGCGAGCCGTTCACGCTGGTCATCGTGGATCTGGACCGCTTCGTGGACATCCGCACCAGCCTGGGCCAGGGCTTCGCCAACGAGATCCTCATCGACGTCGCCTCGCGGCTGAACGACCATTCGGGGTCGGCCGACCTGATCGCGCGCGTCAGCGACCACGCCTTCGCGCTGCTGATCGGCGGCGACTGCGACCCGGCGGGGATCGAAGGCCGGTTGGAGGCCATCGCGGCGCTGGTCCGCTCGGCCCGCTCGAACTCCGGCGCCTCCGTCTTCCTGTCGGCCAGCATCGGCGTCGCCTCCTCCTCGACCGTGCACGAGCGGCCGGAGGACGTGCTGCGCGACGCGGAGATCGCCACGGGCCGCGCCCGCGAGCTGGGCGGCGGCCGGCACGCCTGGTTCGACCCGACCATGCACGCCCGCGTCGTGGAGCAGGTGCGGTTGGAGCACGACCTGCGCCGCGCGCTGGAGCGCGGCGACGAACTGTGGGTGGCCTACCAGCCCATCGTGGAGATGGTGACGGGTGGGCTCGCCGGGTTCGAGGCGCTGGTGCGCTGGAACCATCCGGAGCGCGGCAACATCCCGCCGGGCATCTTCATCCCCATCGCAGAGAGCACGGGCCTGATCGTGGCGCTGGGCGCCTGGGTGCTGCGCGAGGCCTGCACGCGGATCGCCGACTGGCAGGAAAAGCGCCTGCCCGGCTCCGCCGCGCTGTTCATGAGCGTCAACCTCTCCACCCGCCAGTTGAACGACCCGGACGTGGTCACGCTGGTACGCGACGTGCTGCGCGAAACCGGGGCGGAGCCCTGCTGGATCAAGCTGGAGATCACCGAAAGCGCCGTCATGGAAAAGGCCGAGCAGGCGATCCGCCTGCTGCAGAGCCTGCGCGGCCTGGGCATCAAGATGTCCATCGACGACTTCGGCACCGGCTATTCGTCGCTGTCCTACCTGCACAAGCTGCCGATCGACAGCCTGAAGGTCGACCGGTCCTTCGTCATGGCCATGCACCAGTCGGAGGAAAACCGCGCTATCGTCCGCATCATCATGGATCTGGCGCGGCTGCTCGGCTTCGACGTCATCGCCGAGGGCATCGAGACCAGCGCCGACGCCAACCTGCTGCGCGCGCTCGCCTGCGACTACGGCCAGGGCTACCACTTCGCCAAGCCGCTGCCCCCCGCCGAGGCCGAGACGCTGGTCGGCGCCGAGCATCTGCCCTGGCAGATTCCGCGGTAGGCAGCACCGCGGCAGGCACCGGCCTGCCCTTTTTTCCCACTCGATCATTGGACTGGCCCAGGCCGTGCGCGGCACGGGCCGACGCGATGCCGTGCCGGGCAAGGCATGGAGCGCTGAGCGTGAGCATGGCTCATGCCGGGGATGCCCGCTCTCCGGGTTTGTCGGGACACGAAACCATCGCTATGATCGGGCTGCCGTTTAACATTTCGAACACCGGCAAGACATCGAGAGACACCGGCTGAATCGAAACCCAGGCACCGGCAGCGATACAGGGAAAGGCAGACCATGACCGACACCACCATCCCGGCACCCGGCAGCACAGCCCCGGAAACCAAGGCCACCGGCAATTCGGCGGCAAGCCGCGACAAGGCGTATTTCCTGCACCCCTACACCAACCTCCATCTGCACGAGACGCAGGGTCCGCTGATCGTGGAGCGCGGCAAGGGCGTGCGCGTCTATGACGACAGCGGCAAGGAATACATCGAGGGGCTGGCCAGCCTCTGGTGCGTGTCGCTGGGCTGGGACGAGGAACGGCTGGTGGAGGCCGCGACCGCGCAGATGCGCAAGCTGCCGACCTACCACGTCTTCGGGCACAAGAGCCACGAGCCGGGCATCGACCTGGCGGAGCGGATGATCAAGCTGGCGCCCGTGCCGATGTCCAAGGTGTTCTTCGCCAACTCGGGCTCCGAGGCGAACGACACGGCCATCAAGCTGATCTGGTACTACAACAACGCGCTCGGCCGGCCCGAGAAGAAGAAGATCCTGTCGCGCGTGAAGGCCTATCACGGCGTAACCGTGGCGACCGCCAGCCTGACCGGCCTGCCGAACAACCACCGCGATTTCGACCTGCCGATCGCGCGCATCCTGCACGCCGACTGCCCGCACCACTACCGCTTCGCCGAGCCGGGCGAGAGCGAGGAGGCGTTCGCCACCCGCCTTGCCGAGAGCCTGGAGCGGCAGATCCTGGCGGAAGGACCCGAGACCATCGCCGCCATGTTCGCGGAACCGGTCATGGGTGCCGGCGGCGTCATCGTCCCGCCGGCCACCTATTTCCAGAAGATCCAGCCGATCCTGAAGAAGTACGACATCCTGCTGGTCGCTGACGAGGTGATCTGCGGCTTCGGGCGCACCGGCAATTTCTGGGGCAGCCAGACCATGGGCATGCAGCCGGACATCCTGACCTGCGCCAAGCAGCTGTCGTCGGGCTACCTGCCGATCTCGGCGGTGATGGTGACGGAGAAGATTTACCAGGCCTGCGTGGAGGAGAGCAAAAAGATCGGCACCTTCGGCCATGGCTACACCTACTCCGCCCATCCGGTCGCGGCGGCCGTCGCCATCGAGACGCTGAAGATCTACGAGGAACGGGAAACGGTCGGCCACGTCCAGGCCGTCACCCCGCTGTTCCAGCGCCGGTTGAAGGCGCTGGCCGACCACCCGCTGGTCGGCGAGGCCCGCGGCATCGGCCTGATCGGCGCCATCGAACTGGTGGCCGACAAGGCGACCAAGACGCCCTTCGACCCGGTGGGTCGTGCCGGGGCCGTGGTCAACGCCTTCGCCCAGGAGAACGGCCTGATCACCCGCGCCATGGGCGACAGCCTCGCGCTGTGTCCGCCGCTGATCATTGGCGAGGATGACATCAACGCCGTGTTCGACCGACTGACCGCGTCGCTCGACGCGGCGGTGCCGGTGCTGCGCGGGTAAGATCCGCCTAAAAAAAAGGCCGCCCGTCGCCGAACCGGCGGGGCGGCCTTTTTCATGTCTGCTCCGGGTCCGCTCAGGGCTTGTTCAAGCGCGGGCGGTGTTGATGACCAGGGTCGAGGCGACGATCCCCGCCGCCAGCGCATCGCGCGCCAGCGACTCGACGTCGGGCCAGATCATGCGCCCGTTCACCTCGACCAGATGATTGTGGTGCACGGCCATGTAGCCGCCGACGCTGGCCATGTAGATGACCCGCGCCAGCCGTTCCGCCGGGCGGGCGGGTTCTTCGGAACGGGGGGCGGCGGCGGCCGGCGCCGGTTGCGGCCGGCGCAGCGCGACCACCGCATCGCCGGCTTTCGGAGTTGACCGGGCAGGTGCCGCGATCTTGCCGCGCTCGGTGCTCAAGGCACGCGAGGCAGGCGCGTTGTTCGCTCTTGCAACGAGGCTCATGCCCAGCCCTCCTCAATGCATGGTTATGTCCATGCTGGCACTGATAACCACACGCTTCTATAAGCCGTTGCGCGTACCTCCCATGCGAAGACCACGCCTTTCGTTGGGTAAAGACAGGATAAGAAATCAGGCGCGCACGCTTCTTTCGTGTCATTTGCAACATACGGCTTTCTCCCCGCTAACAGCGTGGCTCAGAGCCGGTTGTCTAAGACGGCCTTTCACGGCAAGGACTGGTTGCAGCCGAACACCCCGCACCCGCCCGGCGCAAATTCCATCCGACGACGCCCCGCCGCCGCGGACGCCAAAGTGTTGGAATGAAAATTGGTGGCGTGAACGGTTAACCTTTTGACTTCGGTCAATGCCGGGTGGCATGTCGGCAACGATCATGCCATCTTCCTAAGGTGCTAGGCCCCGCGGCGCACTCTGCCCGCCCGTCCAGGCACTCCGCCCTTTCGGATTACCGCGAAACGGAACGCGCGATGGACTACGAGAGCTTTTTCCGCACCCAGATCGCCACCTTGAAGCAGGATGGCCGCTACCGGGTTTTCGCCAACCTGGAACGCCACGCGGGGAACTTTCCAAGAGCGACCTTCCGCGACGCATCCGGCAAGGAGCGCACGGTCACGGTCTGGTGCTCCAACGACTATCTGGGCATGGGGCAGAACCCGGCCGTGCTGAAGGCCATGCACGATGCGGTCGACGGCGTCGGCGCAGGGGCCGGCGGCACGCGCAACATCTCCGGCACCAACATCTACCATGTGCTGCTGGAACGGGAACTGGCCAGCCTGCACGGCAAGGAAGCGGCGCTGCTGTTCACCTCCGGCTACGTGTCGAACGACGCCACGCTGGGCACGCTGGGCAAGCTGCTGCCGAACTGCGTGATCCTGTCCGACGCGCTGAACCACAACTCGATGATCACCGGCATCCGCAACAGCGGTGCCGAGAAGCACATTTTCCGCCACAACGACCCCAAGCACCTGGACGAGCTGCTGTCGCAGATCGCCCCGGGCCGGCCCAAGGTCGTGGCGTTCGAGAGCGTCTATTCCATGGACGGCGACATCGCCCCGATCCACGACATCTGCGACGTCGCCGAGAAGCACGGCGCGATGACCTACATCGACGAGGTGCATGCGGTCGGCATGTACGGCCCGCGCGGGGCCGGCGTGGCGGAACGCGACGTCGCCATGGACCGGCTGACCATCATCGAGGGCACGCTGGGCAAGGCCTTCGGCGTGCAGGGCGGCTACATCACCGGATCGACCGCGCTGGTGGACTGCATCCGCAGCTTCGCCGCCGGCTTCATCTTCTCCACCTCGCTGTCGCCGGTGCTGGCGGCCGGCGCACTGGCCAGCGTCCGCTACCTGAAGGACCATCAGGGCGAGCGCGACCGGCACCAGGAACGCGCGGCCAGGCTGAAGCGCCTGTTCGCCGACGCCGGGTTGCCGGTGATGCCGTCGGCCAGCCACATCGTCCCGGTGATGGTGGGCGACGCCCACCGCTGCAAGCGCGCCTCCGACGAGTTGATGGAGCGGCACGACATCTACGTGCAGCCGATCAACTACCCGACCGTGCCGCGCGGCGCCGAGCGCCTGCGCTTCACCCCCACCCCACTGCACAGCGACGCCGAGATGGAGCGCCTCGTCGAAGCCATGCTCGACGTGTGGAGCCGCCTGGAGCTGGAACTTTTGAGCCCCTGAGCGCAACGCGTGCTGCTGCACCGCTGCGCGCGTTGTCCCCACGCGTTTATGGGAGGGTCGTATGGCCCCCGCACATCAGCCCGAACCTCAGCCCGAACCTCAGCCCGAACCTCAGCCCGAACCTCAGCCTGAACCTCAGATGGAACAGGCTTTTGCCTTTTTGGACACTGCCGCGGTCATCATTGAGGATCATGCCGCGACCAGAGGGATATCGATGGAGGAGATCGAAATTTTGTCCGCGAAGGTGAACGCCGTAATCGAAAGCGTGTCGACCGGCACAGCGCGGCGCATCCGGCAATCTCGAACCGGTGACGGCAAACGTCGTGATGGAACCCGGAGATCGTAGCCCAAGGCGTCCTTATCGGACAAACCTTCCGAAGCAAACATCGGGTCCAAGAGAAAATTATGGAAAATCAGCGTGTTACACTCATTGCGCTTGCGCTGTTGGGTTCCGTCGTGGTGGGGTACGGCGCTGTTTTGCTGACGAGTCCCGCAGCAGCCGTTCTTATCATTGTCGTCGCATCATGGCTGAACTTGGCGGTCCTGGTGCGCTTGACACGGTAGGCTTGCGTGGTGTCCCCCTGGCCGTCATATGGTGCAAACAATTGGCTGCATTGTATGCCATGTTGCCCACAAGGATGAAAATGCAATCGGGACACAGCATTTGGCTCCCTGAGCTCGACGCGAAGGACAAACCGGTCTATTTGGCCATCGCTGACACAATCGCGGACGACATCCGTGACGGGCGCCTTGCACCAGGTCAGCGGCTGCCGCCACAGCGCGCGCTTGCGGAGCAGTTGGGTCTTGATTTGACCACGGTTACCCGGGCCTACAGCGAGGCGCGACGCCGTGGCTTGCTCGACGCCCGTGTCGGCCAGGGAACCTTCGTTCGCATGCCAACGCTGACGGAGCGTACCGACGACGTTGGCAACGCCTTCATCGATATGACCATGAACCAGCCGCCGCTGCCGCACTCGCCTGAGCTGCTGGAGCGCGTTCGGCAGAGCATGGTTCAGGCGGTGTCGCAGACCGACGCACGCAGCATCTTGCGCTACCCGGAGATCGGGGGAAGCCTGAAGGGTCGAAGTGCGGGCGCCCAGTGGCTTGCCCAACGTCTGCCGGACGTGGCGGCGGACCGCATCGTCATTTGCCCCGGCACCCAGAGCGCCTTGCTCACATTGCTCAGCATGCTGGCTCGTTCCGGTGACATTGTCTGTGCAGAAGCGCTGAGCTATCCGGGCTTCAAGGCAATCGCGCGGCAATTTGGGCTGCGGGTGGTCGGCGTGGCGATGGACGATCAGGGCCTTGATCCGGATGCGTTGCGTGCGGCCGTCGTGGAACATGCCCCCAAAGCCATCTATTGCACACCGACGCTGCACAACCCGACCACGGCGACGATGCCGCTGAAGCGACGGCAAGAGATTGCCGCCATCGCGCGTGAGCACCGAGTGCCGATCATCGAAGACGACATCTACGGCGTTCTTCCGACGACGAGCGATCCTCCAATCGCCACCTTTGCGCCCGATGTGACCTTTTATGTTGGCGGACTTGCGAAGTCCGTCTCACCCGGACTGCGCATCGCTTACGTCGCCGCTCCGGACGCCCGGCAGGCGATGCGGCTTCTTGGGGCACAACGAGCGACGGCGCTGGCCATGCCGCCGATGCTCGCGGCATTGGCCACACAATGGATCAAGGATGGAACCGCCGGCCTGTTGCTCGACGCCATCCGGACGGAAGCGACGGCCCGCCAGGGTCTGGCGCTCGACGCCCTTCCGCCGGGAACCTTTGCGGCGCACCCGGAGGGGTTTCATCTGTGGCTCCTCCTGCCCCCGCCCTGGACGCGCGGCGAATTTGCGACGCACCTGCGCACACGCGGAGTCGCCGCCGTGGTAAGCGACACCTTTTCGGTCGCCGGGCCGGTTCCTGAGGCTTTGCGAATCTGCCTCGGCGCGGCCAGCAGCCGGGCCGAAACCGGACGCCTCCTGGACATCCTTGCAAACGCGCTCGACCAAGGGCCCGCCCTCGCGGGCGTGGTCGTCTGATACGGCCGGCGCCTGAAGGCTTCGTCCGTATCACCCTCTCATGAATCTTTGAAAAGAAGCGGACGATGACACAGCTCGAAGAAGAGTTCGAACAGGCTTTTGCGACAATGCCGCTGATTGCCGTGTTGCGCGGTATCACTCCCGCAGAGGTCGATCCGGTTTTTGACGCCCTGGTCGATGCCGGCATCACCCTGGTCGAGGTGCCGCTCAATTCGCCGGATCCCCTAACCAGCATCGAAAAGCTTGCCGCACGGCGGCCTTCCGGCGTGTGCATCGGGGCGGGAACCGTCCTGACTGCCGCGGACGTGGCACGTCTGCAATCGGCTGGCGGCGACATGGTCGTCACGCCGAACACGGACCCAACGGTTATCGACGCGGCCGTCCAGTCCGGCCTGATCCCCGTCATCGGCTGTCTCACGCCGACGGAGGCGCTGATCGCGTCCCGACATGGCGCGCGCGTGCTGAAGATCTTCCCCGCATCGCGCCTCGGCGCCGCATACCTCAACGACATTCGCGCGGTGTTGCCGGCCGGAAGCCGGCTCCTTGCCTTCGGGGGCATCGGACGCCAGGAGATGGCTGAGTATCGTCTGCACGGGGCGGACGGCTTCGGGTTTGGGACCAGTCTCTACAAGCCCGGGCGCCCGGCCCGCGAAGTCGGACTCTTGGCCCGCGACGTCGTTAACGAATGGAAGTGCCTCGCCGCCGCCAACGCCTGACCGTCGGGCGGTGCACGGCCGCTTCCCTCGCCTGAACGGTCAGGGCGCCCGGCGGAACAGCCGCCGCAACTCCTGCGGGGTGTGGCCGAGGGTGCGCACGAAGCTCTGGCACATGCGGTCCGGGTCGATGAAGCCGACGAGGCGGGCGATCTCCTCAAAGGTCTGACGGCCGTCCTCCACCATCGGCCGCGCCGCCTCCACGCGCATCCGCTCCACGGCCTTGGCCGGAGTCATGCCGGTGGCGGAGGTGAAGGCGCGGCCGAACTGCCGCACGCTGAGGTGCGCGACCTCGGCCAGCCGCTCAACCGTGAGATCCGTCCCCAGGTTCTCCCGCGCGAAGCTCAGCGTCCGGCGGATGCGGTCGGAACCCGGATCGAAGGCGAGCAGAGAGGAGTACTGGTACTGGCCGCCGGGGCGCCGGTAATAGACGACGAGCATGCGGGCGACCGCCTGCGCGGTCTCCGGGCCGAGATCGTCCTCGATCAGCGCGAGCGTCATGTCGATCCCCGCCGACATGCCCGCCGACGTCCAGACTCCGCCATCGCGCGTGTAGATACGGTCGCCGTCCACCCGCAGGGCCGGGTAGCGGGCCTGAAGCTTCGGCGCGTAGAACCAGTGGGTGGTCGCCAACCGCCCGTCCAGGACGCCGCTCGCCGCGAGCAGGAACGCCCCCGTGCAGACGCTGGCGGTCCGCCGGGTGCGAGGCGCCACCGTGGCGATGGCCGCCGCGAGGGCGTCCACCCACGGAGCCTCCGGCGGTTCAGGCGCGCCGACCACGATCAAGGTGTCGGCCGGCGTGACGGCGCTCGCCTCCGGAAACGGCTCCGTGTTGACCTCCAGCCCGCAGGAACTGCGCACCATCCCGCCCGCCAGGGACGTGACGGAGAGCTGGTAGCTTTCTCCGCACAGCCGGTTGGCGAAGGAAAAGGCGTCGAGCGGCCCCCCGAGATCCAGCAGCACGAAACCCGGATAGACCAGAAAGTGCACGCGACGGGACATGTCCGAAATTCCGGGATTGTCGTCCTTACCCGTTGCGGGTCAGCTCTTCCGGATCAACCGGTCCACCGTCTCCTCGGTGGTCCACAGGCCGTTGGCGATGAAGCGGAAGTTGATCAGCGCGGCCAAGTAGCCGTCGCCCTCCGGCACCTTGGCGGCGGCGATCGCGTCGCGCACAACGGCCACTTCGAAACCAAGTTCGAGGAAATGGCGGAGATGCGATTCCACGCAAAGGTTGGCCGCCATGCCGGCGAGAATGATCTGATCGACGCGCTGCTTGCGGAGTTGGAGGATAAGGTCGTTGGCCTGCGGGCCATAAAGCTTATGGGGCGAGCAGACGATCGTCTTCCCGTCATCGATGTACGCCTTGAACTCCGGCATGAAATCAGAGCCGGAACCGGCGAAGCCGTCGAGAGTCAGGGGGCCACGGCGGTCGAACATACCGAGCTTGTGCTGAAGCAGTTCCAACGGCCCGCCAAACTTCCAGGTGTGGTCCTGGGGATAGTAGTAGTGGGGAGAGATGGCCACCGTGATGCCGGCACGCTTGGCCGCCTGGAACAACCGCACAAGGTTCGGCACCGTCTTCTGTTCGGTGACGCTTTCGCCGACGATCGGCCAACTCGCGCCCTGCGGGCTCATGAAGTCGATCTGCGGGTCGATGACGACGAGGGCGGCACGCTGAAGGTCCAGCGTCATGCCAGGGTTGGGAAGGAAGGGACTGGCGGGATCGGCGTAGGCGTCGGTCGCCGCCTTGGCGTCGCCGGTCTTCAGCACCGGTGATGCGGTGACCGCGGCCACACCCGCAAGCCCGGTGAGAAACACGCGCCGACCCGGCCCGGTGTCCTTTTGCATAACAGCACCATGACTGTTCATTGATGATAACGGGGAGTCTACCGGTGGGCCTGAATGTCTTAAAGGACAAGGATCCCGGAAATCCGGTCATCCATGGCGCATGATCCGCCCGTGGGCTGTTGCAATCCGTTTTGGACCGCGGTCCCGGCCTTTCGCGGGAATAAAGTTCCGGCGAAAGGCCGGCGGATGAGGCCATGTGAATCGAAATCGCTTCAGGCGGCTCCGCCCTCAGCCGACGGTGTAGCCGCCGTCGACCACCAACTCCTGCCCGTAGATGTTCCTCGCCTCGTCCGAGGCGAGGAACAGGGCCGCATCGGCGATGCTCTGCGGAGCGCCGAACGCGCCCGGGAACAGACGGGCGGTGACGTGGGCGGCCACCTGCCCGAGCGCATCGTCGGGAAGGCCGACCTTGCTCCAGATCGGGGTGTCGATGGGACCGGGAGAGACGGCATTCACCCGGATGCCCTGCGGAGCCAGTTCAGCGGCCAGCGTCTTCGTGGCCGAACTGATCGCCGCCTTGCTGGCGCTGTAGACCGCAAGGCCGGGAAAGCCGACCTGAACCAGGAAAGTGGTGATGAAGACGATGGACCCGTTCCGGCGGATGAACGGCAGGAACAGACGCGCGGTCTGGAGCGCGCCGACGACGTTGACCGAGAACTGATCCTGGATGGCGTCCTCGTCGCTGTCGGCGAAAGGCACGACCTTGGCAACGCCGGCGTTCGGGACCACCACGTCCACCCCACCGAAACGTCCGGCCGTTTCCCGGACCAGACGCTCCAGGTCGGCGCGCACGGTCACGTCGCCGGCGACGACCAGCACACGGTCCGGAGCCTGGGCGGCGAGGTCCCGCAATGCCGCCGCGTTGCGCGCGAACACGGCGACCTTGGCGCCTTCGTGGAGGAAACGTTCGACGATGGAGCGGCCAATGCCGGAACTGGCGCCGGTGACGACGGCGACACGATTGTCCAGACGCTGAGTCATGGTCTTTTCCTTATGGAACGCAGTGTGGGGTGGGTCGGAAGCGTTCCGACGATGGTTCGGGCGCGGTGAAGACAAGGCCCGACCGGCGGGCTGCCGGAGCGCCCGGTTGTCGGCGTTCAAGAGAGGGCGGGTGTGCCGCTGCTCAGGAGGCCTTAGGCGGGAGCGATCCCTTCATGGTCTCAAGCCCCATGTGCAGGCTGCGGGCGATGTTGCGCGCGCGATCCATGAAGAACGCGGCGGCTTCGGGCGTGCAGACCTCGGCGGTTGTTTCGAAAAACAGCTCCAGCCAGCGTTCGAAATGCACCGGTCCGATGTCGAGTCTGGCGTGCACCGGCAACGGGCGGCCGTGATAGCGGCCGGACAGCAGGGCCACCGAGGACCAGAAATCGATCATGGTGCGCAGGTGCGGCCCCCAGTCCGAAATGCCGTGTTCGAACACCGGCCCCAGCATCGCGTCAGCGCGCACCTTCCCGTAAAAGCTGTGGACGAGCGACTGGATCATCGCGTCGTCGATGCCGGTCGCGGCGACGCGTTCGGCGATGACGATGTCCCGGTACGGGCGGTGCGGGGCGGTGTCCATGGAGGTGATCTCCCTTGCCGGTCAGGCGACCTTGCGCGGCTCGTCCCGGTGGTCCGCGTCAGCGGACGGCTGGCCCGCCAGCGTATCGGCGAAGCCGTGATTCACGTCGCGGTGGTTGGCTTCGTCGTTGCGGACGGCGATCACCACGTCGCGCAGCGTGGCAGTATCCGGCAGTTGCCAGTAGTCGATGGCGATGCGCGGTGCCGGCGGGTTCGCGTGCCGTCCGGCGTCGATTTCCGCAAGATACCCGGTGTAGCTGACGACCGCTTCCTCTTCGAAATAACCGACCACGCGGTGGGCGGTCTTCGGCGAGATCAGGTACAGCAGGAAGAAGGCGTTGTAGAAGGCGCCCTGGGTCAGCAGGATCAGCACGCGTTCCGGCCAGGTCGGCTTGGCCACCTCGATGAAGGTCATGAGGTGCATGCGCTCGTTCTCCGCCTCGTCGAGCAGCGTGTGGATCCAGCCCTGGTCGTGCTGCATGCGGCGCAGGCAACGCAGATGCTGCAGCGTCGCACCGACCATGCCCGGAACCGCCGCCACCGTTTCCAGCACGATGGCCCGATGCCCGTAGCGCTTGGCGAAAAAGGTGTCAGCCAGAAGGCGCAGTGCCTTGGTGAAGCCAAGCGCGACACGGTCGCTAAGGTCGCGCGGCGTGTGGTGCGTGGTGAGGATGAACATGTCCATGGTTCAATCTCCTGTGTCCGGCTCCTGTGTCCGGCGCCGGGGTGACCCGTCGATGGCCGCCGACGGCGTCCTTGGCGGGCTTGAAATGCCGTTTGGCGAAAATCGTCGGCCAACGGCAGGCGCCCAATGTCGTGGCGATATTATGCATTACGAATCCATCTTTATGCCTGGACAGATTGTCGCACCCCTCTCCTTGGGAGGTCGATGACGCGCCCGGATTTCGGGCTCAAAGCAAAGGATTTCTGTTGGTTAGGCGGAATGCCTGCAGGCGCAGCCCGCCGGAAGCAAGCGGGCGCGCGAAAAATCATTCATGGCGAATGTTTGTTTTCTCGGTCGACCTCGACAAGCGGCGTGGCTCCACGCTCGATGCGCGAGGGTCTTGATGCAGAACCTCCACCATGGTTGTCACATCCTGGCGCCCCATGTATAATCATGCCTTGAAAATACCTCTTTGGTGCCTGTATGCGGTTGTCGAGCTATACCGATTATGCGCTGCGGATGATGATGTACCTCGCGGTGCGCCAGGAGGGTCTGCCGACGATCAGCGAGATCGCGCAGGTCTATGGCATCTCGAAGAATCACCTGATGAAGGTGGCGCACCAGTTGGGACTGGGCGGCTTCATCGAGACGGTGCGGGGACGGAACGGCGGATTGCGGCTCGGCCGCCCGCCTGAGCAGATCCGCATCGGAGACGTCGTCCGCTACACCGAACAGGACATGGCCATTGTCGAGTGCATGGCCGCCTTGCACGGGGACGCGCCAAGCTGCCGGCTGAGCCCGGCCTGCACCCTGCGATCCGCCTTGCACGAGGCCAAGCAGGCCTTCCTGGCGGTGCTCGACGACTACACGCTGGCCGACATCGTGCGGCACCGGCGCAGTCTGGCAGCCCTGCTGGACCTGCCCCAGCCCCCTGTCCCTCCTTCGGTGTCGCGGGAAGCGATGGAACGTTCTCCTTAAAACGGCCAGGGAGCGAACCGTAGCGCGACGCCAGCCGCGCCCGGATTGGGAGCGGAAGGAGCACGGAAAACCCGATATTGGCCGGGCTTGTGCCGGACAACCGGGCCTTTGTCGCTGGGGGTCGGCACGGGGGAGATGATGGTCGCACCTTCATCCAACGTCCGCGGCAACGTCCACGGATGTGTGCATGGCATTGCGCTTGCTGCCCTTATTCCCCTGCACTGCGGCAGCCGCTCACCACGGGCAGGCCTGGGGTGCCTTTTGGCGGCCTGTTCTGTTTGAACAGCGGTAAGCTTTCTTGAGTCAGGACATGGTTTGATGGACCGTTCAGCATTGGTCGTCGGTGCCAGCGGCATCGTCGGCAACAACCTTGCCCGCCATCTCGTCAGCCGCGGATGGCGGGTCCATGGATTGGCGCGCCGACCGCCGCAAATCCCCGGCGTCGAGCCGGTCGCCGCCGATCTTCTGCAGAGGGATGCGCTGCACCAGGCCCTCTCCGGTTTGGAGCCGACGCACGTGTTCATCTGCACCTGGATGCGGCAGCCTACCGAGGCTGAAAATTGCCGGGTCAATGGGGAGATGGTGCGCAACCTGCTGCAAGCCCTGGAGCAGGACCGCTCGCTGCGGCACGCCGCCCTGGTGACCGGGCTGAAGCATTATCTCGGCCCGTTCGAAGCCTACGCGCAGGGCGTAGCGCCGGAGACGCCATTCCGTGAGGAACAACCGCGCCTGCCCATCGAAAACTTTTACTACGTCCAAGAGGATGAGCTTTTCGCCGCGGCGAAGCGGCAGGGCTTTTCCTGGAGCGTGCACCGGCCGCACACCATCATTGGCTTCGCCGTCGGCAATGCCATGAACATGGGCGTTACGCTGGCGGTCTGGGCGACAATCTGCCGGGAAACCGGACGGCCGTTCCTGTTTCCGGGATCGCCGATGCAATGGAACGGCTTGACCGATGTCACCGACGCCCGGCTGCTGGCAAAGCACCTGGAATGGGCCGCAACCTCCGACGTTGCGCGCAACGAGGCGTTCAACGTCGTCAATGGCGACGTCTTCCGCTGGAAATGGTTGTGGCCGAAGCTGGCCGCGCATTTCGGCATCGAGGCCGCAGACTACCCCGGTCACGCGACGCCGCTGGAACGGCAAATGGCCGATGCGGCACCGGTCTGGACCGACATCGTGCGCAAACATGGGCTGGCCGAACCTGACCTCGATCGGCTGGTCTCGCCGTGGCACACCGACGCGGACCTTGGCAGACCCGTCGAATGCCTCACCGACATGTCGAAGAGCCGTCGCCTCGGCTTCACCGAGTTCCAGTATACGCCGGACTCTTTCTTCGATCTCTTCGCACAGCTCCGGCAGGCACGGCTGATCCCATAGTGTACAGTGGCTCAAACGAGAGCCCGGGGATGGAGCCTACCATGGAGCACGTCTACGATCGCGCGGCCGAGGATCTCGGCAACATCGTTCATCTCGAACACGTCAACCTCAGGATCCCCGACCAGCGGCTGGCGACGCTGTTCTATGTGACTGGACTGGGTTTGACCCGCGATCCGTACCTGATGACCGGGATCGGCAACATGTGGGTGAATGTCGGGCGCAGCCAATTTCACCTGCCCCGCGGCGAAGCTCAGCTCCTGCGTGGCCATGTCGCACTCGTACTGCCGAGCCGCGCGGGGCTGCTGCGACGCCTGGCGGCGGTGCGACAGGATTTGGAGGGCACCCGTTTTGCCGTCCACGAACATGAGGAGTATGTCGAGGCGACCTGCCCTTGGGGCAACCGCATTCGCTGCTATGAGCCGCAGGAGCGCTTTGGTCCCGTTGCGTTGGGCATGCCCATGGTCAGCTGCGACGTGCCGCCGGGCTCGGCGGAGGCGATCGCACGTTTTTACCGGGAAATCATCGGCGCCCCCGCGACCGTGGACGACCGCGACGGCCCGCATGCCCGCGTCAGCGTCGGCATCGGCCAGGAACTGGTGTTCCGCGAGACGGATCGCCCAATCCCGCCGTATGACGGGCACCACATCCAAATTTACGTCGCCGGGTTCTCCGGCCCCCACCGTCGTCTTCTGGAGCGGGGGTTGGTCACCGAGGAGAGCGATCGGCACCAGTACCGCTTCCGCGAGATCATCGACCCGGCGTCCGGTCGGCCGGTCTTCACCCTTGAGCACGAAGTCCGCAGCATGCGCCATCCGCTCTACGCCCGGCCTCTGGTGAACCGCAATCCTGATCTCAGCACCGCCCGATATACGCCGGGGCACGAAGCCTTGGCCTGGTCCCTGGACCCGGCGGATTCATGAAAAATTATTCGGTAATACGATCCAATGCGCGCCAACACGCTGCGATCGTCAGAAACGGTCGCAGCGTCCCTGTGTGAATGAGAATGGCACCCTCGCCATCGTGCGAAAGGTGCCTTTCGTTATTTCCAGACAGCCGTAGGAAACCACGGCATCGAACCGGTCGAACTGGTATGTCTGGAATTGGTTCTGGAACGCCGGATCACCAAAGATCGGCAACAGGGTGTGCCAGTTGTTGTCCAGATAGCGCCGTGTGGCCTTCAGCGTTTCCTTGTTCTGGGAGAGCGCGAACAGCACGGTCAGTGCGTCGACAAAATTCTCCTGCCGGTAATCCTCCGGGCGCTCCGTGGCGATGAAGCGCAACCATCTGGCCGCATCCAGTTGCGCGACGCCGTCCAGCTTGTCATTGATGGCCTGATAGCTTCCGAAAAGGGTGCCGCTCGTCCCCAGCTGCTGAGTGTTGCAGGAGTTTTGGCTCTGGGTGACGGAACACATGGCAGGACCGGATGTGGTCTGCACCGACATGTTCCCCGTTCCCACACACGCGCATGTGGCAGCATACGCTGAGGTGGTCACCACCATGGTTGCCAGAACACTCGCGAATTTGATCATCGCGACTTCCCTGCCGGTGAATGGGTCACCCTGATGTCAAGATTGCTTCCCGTCTGGTCGATCTTGACGGAATTCCCGCCGGTTTGATCATAGCTGATTCTATTGTTGTCGCCGATCTGCTGCATATCGGTATCGTTGCCGGTGCCGGTCTGAGACAGATCAATGCTGTTCCTGCTGCCGTTCTGGAGAAGGTCCGCATTGTTGGCATTTCCAACCTGGATGATGTTCATGCGATTCATGGAGCCAAGCTGGCTGGAATTCAGGTTGTTGAAGCCCTGCTGACTCACGAACACATAGTTCGACACGCCGTCTTGGATTTGCCTGAGACGGTTCTTACCGTTCTGGTCAAGGTAAAACTGGTTTTCCAAACCGGATTGCTGCACTTCAGCGCCGTTCAAACCGTTCTGAACAACACTGCCGTAGTTTCCGGTGCCGGATTGCGAAATCCATGCGGAGTTTTCCTTCGCAACTGGCCCGACGGAGTCGGGAACGGTGCGATGCTGCGCGAACGCCGTGCCAGCGGAAAGGGTCATCAAACCGGCGAGAACGAAACGATTCATGGAACCCTCGTGAAAAAGAGCGCGGGAGGGGTCACCTCCCGCGGCACGTTCTGCGAGCAAACTGTTGGCTGCGCGGGTGGTGTTGGGCTTAGCGGATGCCGGCGCCCTGGCCGACCTTGAAGGTGTTGTTGTCGCCGAACTGCTTCACGACGCTCAGACCGAAGCCCGCGCCCTGAGTCTGCGAGACGACGTTGCGGTCACCGTCCTGCGAAGCGAAGGCATAGTGGTAGGAGCCGTGCTGCTGCTGGTCGATGGTGTTGGCGTCGCTGAGGGCCGTCTGGTAGGCGACGGCGGTGTTGTTGGTGCCGATCTGGTCCTGAATGACGATGCTGTTGTCACCCTGCTGCCAGGAACCGGCGACGTTGCCCGTGCCGACCTGCGACTGGTTGGTGGTGTTGTTTGAAGCGAACTTGCCCTGAAGGACGTAGCCGTTGTTGTTGGTGCCGTTCTGGTACTGGGTGGAGTTGTTGCTGTAACCCTCCTGCACCGCGACGGCGGTGTTCTTCACACCGTAGCTGGTCTGACGAGCGTAGTTCCGGTCGCCCGTCTGGTTGATCACGGCGGTGTTGCCCTGACCGTTCTGGTACTGGTAGGCGCGGTTGTCGTTCGCGTTGTGGGAGATGACGGGGATCCCGAAGATGCGACCCGGTTCCGCACCCTGATAGATCGCGGCCTTGTTCGGATCGGCCTGCGAACCGTTGACCTGAACCTGTTCGCCGTAGTTGCGATCGCCGTACTGCGCGCCGATGGCGATGTCCGTGGAGTTCAGGGACGGACGGTAGTTCGGCGCGGAACCGACCACCGAAACGTCCAGCGCATCGGGAACCGGGCGGGACTGGGCCGAAGCGGTGCCCGAAACGGCGATCAGCGCGGTGGTGGCGAACAGGGCGGCGGCAAAAATTTTCTTGGACATGTAGTGAAAGCCTTCTGCTTGTTAGCCTATAGGTGTGGTCTTGATGACCTAACGAATCTGGCTCTGTGGAGACAGTTCGGCGGTTTTCTGTTCCGTCTCGGAAGGCGGAACAAACTTCCCGTCACGATCCTTCACGTATTCCACAAGCAAATCGCGGATTTGGTTCGGATCACCACTGATCCCCCACAGTCTTCCAAGCGTTCCTTCCATGATCAGGGAATACACCGCCTTTTCGATGGCCTGCTTCACGGCGATGTGAACAGGTTCGTTGGTGGAAAACCCGGCTTCAGCTTCGAGAAGCTTTTCGAAGGAAACGAACTTGAATGCGCCGGCCTGGAGCGCGGTGGAGTAAATGGTTTTGGTAACCGAAACACTCTGAAGAACTTCACCTGACGAAACGCTCAGAGCACGAAGGTAGACCGTGACCGAGTCCTGGCGATATTTGACGTCGCCGCCGATGCCGAGGTAGCGGGCACCGATGCCGCCCGTGATGATGTTGGAGTCATACGAGATGATCCCGCCATCCAGAAGAACATCGGCGCGGGTCAGCGGACCCACCATCGGGATTTGAGTGCCGTCGGAGCGACGATACTCGTCGCGCGTGGCGCGGACGATCTGGCGCTCTTGCAACAGGTTGGAGAGAGCCTGACGGTCCACGACGGTGAACCAAGACGCTCCACCAGCTTCCTTGAGCGCATTGATCAGAATGGACGCACCACCCTGAGTCACCGCACGAGAGTATTCGCTGAAGTTCTCGTTCGGTTTGTTCTGCCCAGTCTGATCACGGAACTCGTAAACCGCAACCGGGATTGGTTGAGCCGGGCCTGGAAGAGCGCGAAGCTTGTCCAGAGTGGGAGTGGTTTGGGTAACCTGCGGGGCCTGACCCAAAGGAGGCTGCGACGGGACAACGGCGCAAGCCGAGACGAGCATGAGAGCGGCGCTCGCCAAAAGAAGTTTGCGCATAGTTGTCACATCCGTGGAGTCGGGATTTCGACAGTGGTTACACCGCTCGCATCGTTGATCGTCAGTCGAACTGTGTCGCTGCCGACCCGTGCGAAGTCAATTTTCGTGCCGTCAATCGTGAACGTGCCACTCGTGGCCGCGTTCTCTCCGAAAATCTGCTTTTGAACCTGTTGACTGATCTGGCTCAGAACCGTGCTTTGAACGGCGCTCTTGACCTGTTCCGCGAAGGTCAGCGGGGCAGGTTGTTTGGCCGTGAAAGAGTTGTTCGCTTGCGCAATGCCCAACACATAGCTGCTGTTGAGCGGGCTGCCACCGAACCCTGGAGAAATCGGGCGGTACACAAGTTGATCTGCGTGTGTCTCTGCACTGCATATAGCAATACTAATAAATAGCATAGCACTGTGCTTTAACATCTTATCACCCCAAGCTGCTGATGATGCTATACGCGACAAGGGCACAAGCTGTATTTTCGCGTTTTGCGTGTTGCAGATTTTTTGTTCTTCATTAATTTTGTTTCTACGCAGGCAACCGAGGCGGATCTATGCCTTAAAAAGTGTTAAATTAGGAATCTTTCTGATTAGTGGCAACTTTAGCTCGAATGTATATGAATTTCGGAAAATCTGCGGACAGGTGCGGGTGACCAGGCTACCTTCGCTACCTCCGTTTTGCGCCAACGCACGAAGCCGGCCTGCGGCATTGAGACAGCGGCTTCAATGTGGCCCATGTCCAATCCCTGGCGTGTCAGGCCGCCGGGAACCATCCTCGCACGCTTCCATTATGAACACTGTCCTCCGTGCGTATTTCGGCACGCCGGTTCTTTTGGCTTCGCATTTGAGCTTTGGCTGGAGCCGTGCACTCGATGCATCGGCGCGTGTTCCCGTCGGGCAAGGAGACGATGTCGTGACTGTTACCGTCGATCAAAGACCGGCGAGGGGGCTTGGTCCCTTGCACAGAGGGATCCATCCCTTGCATGCGGTGTTGCTCGCCGCCACCCTCCCACTGTTCCTGGGTGGCCTGCTCAGCGACATCGCCTACGCCTCGAGCTACGAGGTCCAGTGGAACAACTTCTCCGCTTGGCTGATCGCGGGCGGCATGGTCTTCACCGGGTTCGCGCTCCTGTGGTCCCTCGTCGACCTGTTCCGCGCCGGCCTGCGCCGGAAGCAGGCGCTCCTCGCCTTCGTCCTGCTCCTCGCCACCTTCGCGCTCGGCCTCATCAATTCGTTCGTGCATGCGCGGGACGCCTTTGGAACCATGCCGGATGGCCTGATCCTTTCGGCAATCGTCACCGTGGCCGCCATCCTGGCGATCTGGCTCGGCTTCTCCAGCCATCGCGTGGGAGGGATGCCATGACCCGGGCCAGCCTGTTGACCGCCGCCGCGCTCGCGGCCCTGCTGACCGCCTGCGATGGCGATGATCCGGCGCCGCCGGTGTATGGCGCCAACCCGCAGCTGCCCGAGCAGCAGTATGGGCTGCTTCCCAGCATGAAGATCGCCGATCCCGCGCAATGGGACGGCAAGAAGCCGACCGTGCCGGAGGGCTTCACCGTCACGGCCATCGCCACCGATCTGGGCATCCCGCGCCAGACCCTCGTCCTCCCCAACGGCGACATCCTGGTGGCCGAGGGCCGGGGCGGCGGGGCAGGGCCGCTGCGGCCGAAGGATTTCATCGCCGGCATCATCAAGGCCAGGGGAACGACGTCGGTCAAGAGCGGCAACCGCCTGACCCTGCTGCGGGACGCCGACGGCGACGGCGTGTACGAGGAACGCACCGTCTTCGCCGATAATCTGAACGCGCCCTATGGGCTGGCCCTGGTGAACGACCAGCTCTACGTCGCAAACCAGGACGCCCTGGTGCGGTTTACCTACCACGAGGGGCAGACCCGCGCCGACGGGCCGCCGGTCAAGGTCACCGACCTGCCGTCCTACATCAACCATCACTGGACCAAGTCGCTGGCCGCCAGCCCGGACGGGCGTTTCCTGTATGTCGGCATCGGCTCCAACAGCAACATCACGGAACGCGGGATGCCCGCGGAGCTGGACCGTGCGATGGTGTGGGAGGTGGATGCCCGGACGGGGGCGCACCGGCCCTACGCCACGGGCATCCGCAACCCCACCGCGCTCGCCATCCAGCCGGGTACGGGCAAGCTGTGGGCCGTGGTGAACGAGCGCGACGAGCTTGGCCCGAACCTCGTCCCCGATTACCTCACGTCGGTCCGCGAAGGCGCCTTCTACGGCTGGCCCTACAGCTATTGGGGCCAGAACGTGGACCCGCGCGCCCAGCCGCAGGATCCGCAGAAGGTCGCTTCGGCGATCCAGCCGGATTACAGCCTGGGCGCGCACGTCGCCGCGCTCGGCGTGTCCTTCTCCAACCCCGCGATGGGCGGGCGGTTTGCCGACGGGGTGTTCGTCGGTGAACATGGCAGTTGGAACCGAAACGTGCCCAGCGGGTACAAGGTGGTTTTCGTCCCCTTCCGTGATGGCGCCCCCTCCGGTCCCCCGATCGACGTCGTGACCGGGTTCCAAGGCGAGGGCGGCAAGACCTACGGCCGGCCGGTCGGTGTCACGGTCGATCCACGGGGCGCCCTGATCGTCGCCGACGACCTCTCGAACACGATCTGGCGCGTGACGTCCACAAACCGGTCGCCCACGGCCGAAGCGCCTTCGCGCCCGAGCGCCGCAATGCCCGGGGGCGACCGCCCGCTCAGTTCGCCTCCCTATTGAGACGCGCCGGAGTTCCGATGAAACGCCTTCTGCACAGACTCGTTGCGAAGGCAGTGTTGCTTACGACGGATGGGAGCGATCCCGGCGAGGAGACGATCATGAAGGATCGTGTGTGCGCCGCAGCACCGACCGGACCGGAACAGCACCATTGAGCACCGAGCCCTCCGCCACGGGTTTCCACACGGCAGTCTCCGCTGGAGCGGTCGATGGAGCCGGGGATGCGCAGGACGGGTTTCAGCGGCCAGCCATGAAGGACCGATAGGCCAGCTGGTCCGCGTGCATGCGGTGAAAGACCGCGTATTTGGCGTCGTGGAACGCGCGCACCGGTCCGCTCGCGGGGTCGATGACCCGGCCGGCCCGCGTCATGGCGCCCATGGCCTCGGTCACGGAGCCGTAGGTGCCGCCGGCCACCGCGCCCAGGATGGCGGAGCCGAGCAGCACCGCCTCCGGCTCATCCGGCAGGACGATGCGGCAGCCGGTGGCGTCGGCGTGCTCCCGCAGGAAGACCGGGTTCTTCGTGCCGCCGCCGCAGACCAGCACCGTGTCGATGGCGTAGCCCTCGGCATTCAGCGCCTCGATGATGTGGCGCGTGCCGTAGGCGATGGCCTGGGTGGTCGCTAGGTACAGAAGCGCCAGATCGTCCAGCCCGTCGGACAGCCGAAGGCCCGACACCATGCCGCGCAGCGTGGCGTCCGCGCGGGGGGAGCGGTTGCCATGGAAGTCCGGCATCACGTGCAGGTCCCGCGTCAGTGCCGCGGGGAACTCCGCCGTCGCGGCCAGCGCGTCGAGCCGTTCGTTCAGCAGGTCGTAAACGGTGCGGCCCGTGCGCGCGGCCTCCGCCTCGGCCTCCACGCCGCGGGCGTGGCTGCGGATGATATGGTCGATCAGCGCGCCGGTCGCCGACTGCCCGCCCTCGTTCAGCCACAGCCCCGGCACCATCGCGGCGAAGTAGGGCCCCCAGACACCCGACACGTAGCGTGGGTCCGCCGACACGGCCATGTGGCAGCTCGACGTGCCGCCGATCAGGGCAAGGCGGCGGCCGAAGTCTATGGGACCATCCGCCAGCGCCGCCCCGATCACCCCCACACCGCCCGCGTGCGCGTCGATGATGGAGGTGCCCACCGGCGTGCCCAGCGGCAGCCCGAACTCCGCCGCCGCCCGCGCCGACAGCCCCTGCCCCACCGGGCTGGCGATCGGCCGCACCGTTGTGCCGATGCGTGCGAAGCCCTCCTCCACCAAGTCGTTAAGGCCGACCTTGCGGAAATAGTCGTCGTCCCAGCGCCCCTCATGCCCCAGGTAAGTCCATTTGCAGACGGTCGAGCAGAGGGATCGCGACGTGTCGCCCGTCGCCCGCCAGGTCAGGAAATCCGGCAGGTCGAAGAAATGCGCGGCCCGGCGCCAGGCGTCCGGCCGGTGTTCCTTCAGCCACAGCAGCTTGGGCGTCTCCATCTCCGGCGAGATGCGCCCGCCGACGTAGCGCAGCACCGGATGTCCGGTGGCGTTGATGCGGTCGGCCTGCAGGATCGCCCGGTGGTCCATCCAGACGATCACGTTCTGCGCGTCGATTCCCGTCGGGCTGACCGATACCGGCTGTCCGTCGGCGTCCAGCGCAACGAGGGAGCAGGTGGCGTCGAACCCGATCCCGACCACCTCCAGCCCCGGCCCGGCGGCGGCCAGCGCCGCCCGCACCGCCTCCACCACCGCGCGCCAGATGTCGTCGGAGGACTGCTCGGCAAAGTCCGGCTCCGGGTGCCACAGGCGTATCTCCCGGCTGGCGCTGCCAAGCCGCCGCCCCGCCAGATCGAACACCCCGGCCCGCGCGCTGCCCGTGCCGACGTCCACCCCGAGAACCGCCTGGATCATGGTCGAATTCCTGATGTGTGATTGGAGTTCAGGAGTTGGGCCCCCACCCTAACCCTCCCCCACCTTCGGCGAGGGAGGGAACTCCGCCGCTTTAGGGCTAAGCCCCTCCCCCCGCGAAGTGGGGGGAGGTTGGGAGGGGGGCCCAACGCAACCACCTCCACACACCCCATCACATCCCATCCACCGCCTCGCAAAACGCCTCGAATTCCTCCGCGGTCGCGTAGGACTTCTGCGTGCCGGGGCGGGTGATGCTATCCGCGGCGTAGCGCACGGCCTTGTTCAGCGCGGCCGTCAGGTCGCGCGTCTCCGTGTAGTAGCGGGCGAAGCTGCCGATGAAGGCGTCGCCGGCGCCGGTGGTGTCCACCGGGGTCACCCGCACCGGGTCGATGCGCGTCGCACCCTCCGCCGTCACCAGCAGGGCGCCGCGGCCACCCATGGTGACGATCACCGTGCGCACGCCCCGGGCGACCAGGGAGCGGGCGGCGGCCTCGACCGCCGCGTCCGTGTCCACGGGCATGCCGGAGAGGATGGCCAGTTCCGTCTCGTTGGGGACGAGGAAGGTCACCTTGCGGATGCGCTCCACGTCCAGCTCGGCGCAGGCCGGGGCCGGGTTCAGCAGCGTTTCGATGCCGTGTTCCGCGCCGAAGGCGATGGTGTGGTAAACCGTCTCCAGCGGCACTTCCAGCTGCATGGTGATGAGGGAGCAGCGCTTCAGGTCGTCCGCCGCGCGGTCCACGTCGGCGGGGCTTAACGTCGCGTTGGCGCCCTTGATGATCAGGATGCTGTTCTCGCCCGAGGGCTCCACGAAAATCGGGGCGACGCCGCTGGAGGTGCCGGGCACCCGCTCCACATGGCGCGTGTCGATGCCGTGGTCCTGGAAATTGCGGATGGTCGTGTCGGCGAAGGGATCGTCGCCCACCTTCGTCACCATCAGCACCTCCGCCCCCAGCTTTGCCGCGGCGATGGCCTGGTTGGCGCCCTTGCCGCCACAGCCCATCTCGAACCGAGGGGCCTCCACCGTTTCGCCGCGATCGGGCATGCGGGCCACATAGGTGATCAGATCCACCATATTGCTGCCGATAACGGCGATTCTCTTCGACATCACAGGCTCCTCCTCCGTCGGCATCACAGGCTTTGGATCAGGGCGGCGGTGCGCTCCGCCTCTGCTGCGGTCAGGTAGCCGAGCCGCACGGCGAAGTCCGCCCGGCCGCCCGGCGGCAGGGAACGGACGTTGCCCTTGCGCTTTTCGGCCAGATAGCCCTCCGGCTCGCAGGTGGCGGGCAGGGCGAAGGCCGCGACCTTCTGGTCGGCGTTGCACAGCACCCAACGCACCGTGTGCGGGAAGACCGCCGGGTCGTAGGCGATGGCGAAGCCGTCGCCTTCCCGCCGACGCATCATCAGCCGGGTCAACCCGTCCGGCCCGGTGCGCAGGCCGCGGATGTAGAAGACCTGCTCCGGGTTGTAGCACCGGGGCTCGTCCAGCACCTCCATGGCAGCGGGGTTGCGCTCCAGCTCGGCCAGCAGGGCGGTGTAGTCCGGTGTCGGGCGGACGTGACCGGGCACCGCGGTGCGCACGACCGTCGCGTCCGGCGTGAAGGGGGCGGGCTGGACGATGCGCGCGCCCTCCGCGAAGGCGAAGTTGACGTGGCACATGTACATCAGGTCCATCGGATCGCCGGCCAGATTTTCCACGGACAGGGCAATGTCGAACAGCGTCCGGTCCGGCCGCAGCGTCACGGAGGGCCGCGCCATGTAATGCGCGCCGAAGCCCATGACGTATTCCCGATGCCCGGTCAGACGCAGAAAGGGGCCGTCCGCGTCCTCCCCCGCCTCCAGCGCGGCGCCGTCCATGGGGGCGCAGGGCATCTCGCCGTGCAGCGGGTGCGTATCCTGCGGCGAGGGGCAGCCGTTGGCGAGCAGGCCGCTGTGGAAGGCGAAGCAGCCGTAGGTGCCGACGATCACGTCCGCCGGGCGCGGCTGGTCGAACATGTTGGCCATGGTCAGGTCCACCCCGTCGAACACGGCGTCCCAGACCATCTGCCCCATGTAGGGCAGCACCACCAGATGCCCGCGCCCGTTGGCGATGCGCACCGCCTCGATCCCGCTGTCGTAACGGAACAGGCTGGCGGTCATGCCGGCGTGGGTCAGGATCTCCCGCTCCCGGTCGGTGAAGAAGCCCTTCTGGAGTGTGACGCGCGCCATGGCTTTCTCCCCGGTGCTCACTTGCGGTTCAGGTAGGTGTTGATCGCGATCACCAGCAGCAGGAAGGCACCCCAGATGAAGTCGATCAGGTGGATGCTGAAGCGCATGATCTGGAAGCCGCTGGACAGCAGCATCAGCGCCAGAACGGCGATGCTGACGCCCAGCACCGTGCCGCGCCCGCCTGCCGGGTTGGTGCCGCCCAGCACGGCGATCAGCACCGCCTGCAACAGGTAGGAGGTGCCGTAATCCGCCTTCGCCGCGTTGGTGCGCCCGGACAGGATGATGCCAGCAAGGCTGCCCAGCACGCCCGTCGCGACGTAGGAGAAAAAGATCATCCGCGTGGTGCGCAGGCCGGCGAAGACCGCCGCCTTGGGGTTGGTGCCGATCAGCATCAGGTTGATGCCGAACACCGTGCGCGACAGCAGGAAGGCGATCAGCCCCGCCACCACCAGGAAGATCAGGAACGGCACGGCCAGCCCGAACAGCGCCCCGTTGCCGATGAAGGCCCAGCTTTTGGGAAAGCCCGCGATGGCCGGCCCGCCGGTGATGACCAGGGCAAGGCCGGTGAAAAGCTGCCCCGTGCCCATGGTCGCCAGGATCGGCGTGATCTTCAGCCGCGCGATCAGCAGCCCGTTCAGCGCCCCCGCCGCCAGCCCGGTGCCGAGCGCGATGGCGACGCCGACCAGCACCTGCGGCAGAGCCGGATCGGTGGACAACTGCTGGCGGGTCAGCACCGCGTGGAAGAAGGTGCCGGCCAGGATGCCCGACAGGTTGGCGATGCCCACCACCGACAGATCGATGCCGCCCGTCAGCATGGCGATCATCATCGCGATGGAGAGCAGCCCCAGTTCCGGGAAGATGTAGGTGATGGATTCGAAGTTGTAGAAACGCAGGAACTTGTCGGGGTTCAGCGCGCTCATCGCCACGAAGATCAGGATGGTGATGAGGATCAGCTGCGCGATGTTGTTCTCGCGGTTGACCAGCGCGCGGGTGTCGAGGGCGAGTTTCATCGGTCTGGTCTCCACGGCGCTCAGGCCCGGCGCTTGCGGTCGCGCCACACGGTGGCGGCGGTGGCGACGATGACGATCACGCCGACGACGACGCGCTGCCAAGTCGTGTCCACCTTCATGATGATCAGGCTGTTCTTCACCATCACCAGCATGAAGACGCCGAGGATGGTGCCCAGCACGCTGCCCCGCCCGCCGAAGATGCTCGCCCCGCCAAGCACCACCGCGGCGATCACGTCCAGTTCAAGCCCCACGAAGTCGCGCGGGTTGGCGAGCCAGATCATGGAACTGTGCAGCAGCCCGGCAAAACCGGCCAGCGCCCCCGCCGTGCAGTAGACCACCAGCATCGTGGTGCGCAGGTTGAAGCCGACGCGCCGCGCCGCCTCCGCATCGCCGCCGACCGCGTAGATGCTGCGCCCGATCATGGTGTAGCGCAGAAGCAGGTGGATCAGCAGCGCGACCGCGGCGTAGACCAGCACCATGGCGGTCAGCCCGTACTGCGAGCCGTCCGGCTGGGTCATGGTGACCAGATCGGTCTTGGCGAAGTCGATCAGGGCCGGCGGCATCATGTTGATGTTGATCATGCTGGTCCCGACCACGCCCAGCAGGAAGCCGCGCACCATCGATCCGGTTCCCAGCGTGACGATCAGCGGGATCATCCTGAATCGGTGCACGAACAGCGCGTTCACGGCGCCGAAGGCCAGCCCGATCAGCGTCGCCATCACGAAAGGCCCGACCACCCCCTGGTAGCCGGTCGCCAGCATCGCCTTGATCGTCAGGTAGAGCGCGGCGGCGGCAAAGGCCGGGAACGACACGTCGATGCCGCCGGACAGCAGCACCAGCAGAACGCCCAGCGCCATGATGCCGATGACGACGTTGCTCTTCACCAGCCCAAACAGGTTGTCCAGGTTCCAGAAGGCCGGGTTGATCAGGCCGATCACCACCATCGCGGTCAGCAGGATCAGCGCGATGACGGTCTCGGAGCGTTGCAGGATCGCCATGGCGGCCCCCTCCCTCACCGCAGGCCCTTGAGCAGGTCGCCGACCTGCTCCTCGGTCGTGGTCGCGGCGTCCAGTTCCTGTACGAAGCGACCGCGGTGCATCACCACGATGCGGTTGCAGTTCTGCACCAGCTCCGGCACGTCGTCGGAAATCATCAGCACGCTCAGCCCCTTGTCGCGGGCGAGCCCGCGGATGATACGGTGGATTTCCGCCTTGGACCCGACGTCCACGCCGACGGTCGGGCCGTTCAGGATCAGCACGCGCGCGTCGGTCAGCAGCCAGCGGGCGATCACCACGCGCTGCTGGTTGCCGCCGGACAATTGCCCGACCGGCTTCTCGCCGCTGGGTGTCGCGATGTGCATGGCGGCGATCATGCGCTGCGCCAGGTCGTTCACCACAGGCCGGTCGATCACCGACAGGCGCGCGTGCTCCTCGTACGAACTCGCCAGCATGTTGCGGTTGATCGACTGGTTGAGGAACAGGCCCTCGGTCAGCCGGTCCTCCGGCACATAGGAGACGCCGTGGCGGATCGCCTCCTGCACGTTGCGCAGGCGCACCGGCTCCCCGTCGATGCGCAGTTCCCCGGTCCAACCCGTTTCCAGCCCGAACAGCGCCAACGCCATGTCCGTGCGGCCGGACCCCAGCAGACCCGACAGCCCGACGATCTCGCCGGGACGCAGGGTGAGGTTCAAGTCCTCGAACGCGCCCGGCAGGGTCAGCCCGCGCATCTCCAGCCGCGGGGCCGGGGCGGCACCGGCCGGCGGGGTCCAGACATAGCGCTCGTCGCGGATGTCCTGCCCTGTCATGGCGCGGGTGATGGAGGCCTCGTCGAAGTCGCCGGTCGGCCCTTCCACCACCTTGCGGCCGTTGCGGATCACGGTCAGCTGCTCGCTGATTTCCAGCATCTCGCGCATTTTGTGGCTGACGAACAGCACGGCGATGCCCTGGCGTTGGATGTCGCGCACGATGCGGAACAGCGCGTCCACCTCGTGCCGGGTGAGTGCCGTCGTCGGCTCGTCCATGATCAGCAGCCGCGCGTCGGACATCAGCGCGCGGGCGATGGCGACGATCTGCTTGCCCGCGGTCGGCAGGGAGCCGACCTCCGCATCCAGGTCGAGGTCCACGTCCAGCCGCTCCAGCGCCCGCCGGGCGAGCGCACGGACGCCGCCCCAGTTCACGAACTTTCGCCGCTCGCGCAGTGCGGTGTTCAGCGCCAGATTCTCCGCCACCGTCAGGTTTCCGAACAGCGAGAAGTCCTGGTAGATCACCTGCACGCCATGCCGGATCGACTCCCGCGTCGTCAGCCCCGGCACCGTCTTTCCGTCGATGCGGATCTCGCCCTCGTCCGGTTTGTGGACGCCGGACATGATCTTGATGATGGTCGATTTGCCGGAGCCGTTCTCGCCGGCGAGGCAATGGATCTCCCCCGGCATGATCGCCAGCGACACGCCGTCCAGGGCGCGCACGCCGGCAAACCGCTTGCCGATGCTGCGGAGTTCGATGAGGGGTTCGGTCATGGTCGGGCCGGGTGGCGGTTGGGGCTCCAATCCCCTCTCCCCCCTGGGGAGAGGGTTAGGGTGAGGGGGCGGCCGCAGGCCGTCACAGCACTGCAATGCGCGTGCGTTGTCGGCCTCACGGCCGCCCCCTCATCCCAACCCTTCTCCCGCTCTCGGCGGCCATAGGCCGCCTGTCGCCGGCAGCGCCCGCAAGCGGGCGCGAGAGGCCGGAGGGGAAAAGGGCTCAGGCATCAGAAATTGTAGTCCTTCATGTTCTCCTGGGTGACGCCGACCCAGCCCTGGCCGTAGAGCAGGTTGGGCTTGGAGGCGTCCGGGGCGGTCAGGTTGGTGTAGCCGTCAAGGCCCAGGTTCAAGCCCGGCTTGATCTCACCCTTCTTGCCGGACAGCGCCATCGTGGCCATGACGTTCATGGCGTAGCCGGCCACGGCCGGGTCCCAGAACTGGATGTAGTTGACGCTGCCGTTCTTCAGATACTCGCCCGCGACGGAAACGAGCCCCGTGCCGGAAAAGAACAGCTTGCCCTTCATCCCGCGCTCCGTGATCAGGCGCCCGGCGCCGGCCGAGGTCGGCATCGGTCCGCCGATGATGCCCTTCAGGTCCGGGTAGGTGGTCAGCGTTTCCTTCAGCTTGTTGTAGTCGGTGTTGGCGTCGTCGTAGGTCTCCAGACGCTCCGTCGCCATCGACATCTTCGGGAAATGTTCCTTCTGATATGCGACCGCGCCGTCGATCCACTCGTTCTGCGACTTGGAGGTCAGGCTGCCGACGGTGGCGACGTACTTGCCCTCGCCGTTCATCGCCTTGCCCAGCACTTCCATCAGCTTCGCGCCGTAGGCCTTGTTGTCGAATGCCTCCAGTTCGAAGTCGGTGTTCTGGATGTTGGACGCCTCGTGCGAGATCACGAGGATGCCGCGGTCACGGGCCTTCTTCAGCACCGGTTCCACCGCCTCGACCGAAAAGGGCACGATGCAGATGGCGTCCACGCCCTGGGCGATCAGGTTCTCCACGATCTGCACCTGGGCCGCGGCGTCGGCCTGGCTGGGGCCGACCATGAAGGTATCGTGCCCGGTGTCCTTCTTGAACTGCTCTACACCCTCGCGCATGCGGTCGAACCAGGCGATGCCGTCCACCTTCACGACCGTGGCGATGGTGTAGGTCTTCTTCGTCGCCTGGGCGGAGATGTCCTTGCGGACGTTGGAGGTGTCGACCGGCCCATTCGACGCGGCCAGCGTGGGGCCGGCCGCCAGCGCGACGGCCAGCGTCGCGGTCAGGGCAAGCGACGACAGAAGCTTTTTCATCGGGGAACGCTCCTTGGTGTGTTTCCTGTCCTTGGGATGCCCGGCCTTGACGCCCGGGTCGTTTTTCTCGGACGGCGGTGTCAGCCCGAGACGATGGCGATGCTGGCGCTGGCGCCGATGCGGCTGGCGCCGGCTTCGATCATGCGGATCGCGTCGGCGGTGCTGCGGATGCCCCCGGACGCCTTTACCCCCATGCCGTCGCCGACCGTGCGGCGCATCAACGCCACGTCCTCCGCCATTGCCCCGGCGCTGCCGTAGCCGGTGGAGGTCTTGACGAAGTCCGCGCCCGCCTCCTGGCTGAGGCGGCAGGCGGTGACCTTCTGCTCGTCGGTCAGGACGCAGGTTTCGATGATGACCTTCAGCACGCGGTTGCCGCAGGCGCGCTTGACCGCCGCGATGTCCGCGCGGACCACGTCCAACGCGCCGTCCTTCAGGGCACCCAGCGGGATGACCATGTCCACCTCGTCAGCACCCGCGGCTACGACGATCTCCGTCTCCGCGACCTTCGCCGCGGTCGGGGTGGCGCCGAAGGGAAAGGCGACGACCGAGCAGGTCAGCACACCACTGCCGGCCAGCCGTTCGTGCACCAGCGGCACATGCCACGGGTTCACGCAGACCGAGCGGAAGCCGTGCTGCCGCGCCTCGTCGCACCAGCGCAGGAGGTCCGCGCGCCCGGCGTCGGGCCGCAGGATGGTGTGGTCGATGTAGGGCGCAAGCTCCGCCGGCCGGCGGATCGCGATGCGCTGAGCCATGGCTCTTCCTCCCGTCACGGCGGCTTGGGGCGTGAACATCAATGCCCCGCCGTCGTGTAATGTTTTTCACATCTTGTGATAGGATCGTTTCATGTTGACGTTGTTGACGTCAAGATGGAATCATCATGATGGAAATCACGATAAAAGTTACGATTTTCCAAGTAATAGACCGATCGAGTTAGCCGGGTCTTATTGATGTTACCGGCGCGGGACGGACCGCGGTCATGCTGCGCCGCAGAATTTAGTTTGGCCGCACAGAAAAAAGGGGATTGGACGGCGCACCATGCACAAGAACAGGCTCGATCGCCTGAATCGCCTTTCCGAAGCCCTTCAACGCGGCTCGGTCATCCGCCTGCGGGAGGCGGCCCAGATCCTCGGCGTGTCGGAAATGACCGTCCGCCGCGACGTGGCGGCCTGCAACGGCCAACTCGCTTATCTCGGCGGCTACATCGTCAACGGGCAGGATCCGCAGGGCGGCCTCAGCTACGTCCTGGATTGGGAGAAGGACAGCCACGCGCAGAACAAGCAGGCCGCCTGCGCCGTCGCCTCGTCGCTGATCGAGGAGGGGGACACCGTCTTCATCGACTGCGGCACGACCACGCCGCACCTCGCCGCCCACATCCCCTCGGGCCTGCACGTGACCGTGGTGTGCTACGCCATGAACGTGGCGGAGATCATTGCCCGCAACCCGAACGCCACGCTGATCCTGCTGGGCGGGCTGTACCACCGATCCTCCGCCTCCTTCGCGGGGGAGGAGGCGTTGGCGACGCTGCGCAAGGTCGGCATCAACAAGGCCTTCCTGTCCGCCGGCGGCATCCACGCCACCCGCGGGGTCAGCTGTTCCAACTTCCACGAGGTGGCGATCAAGCGGGCCGCCATGGCGACGGCGGTGCACAGCTACCTCGTCGCCGACTCCAGCAAGTTCGGCAAGGTCAAGCCGGCCTTCTTCGCCGACCTATCGCAGTTCGAAGCCGTGGTCACCGACCCCGCCATCGGCGCGGAGCAGCGCGTGGCGCTGGAGACCGCCAACGTCGCCCTGCTGACGGCCGGGCGCGACCGTCCGGCCGGACAGGCGTGATCCGCCGCTCGCTGCCCTGGCGCCGGGAAACCGTGATTGCCCCATGCTCCCGGATCGGGTTGGGATGAGGCCGGCTCAAGTGCCGAGATAGGCGTCGCGCATGGCGTCGCTGTTGGAGAGTGCGGCGGTGTCGCCGCTCATGGTGACGCGGCCCATGTCGACCACGAAGCCGTGCCGGGCGAGGTCGAATGCGGTCATCACGTCCTGTTCGACCAGAAGGATGGTCAGGCCTCGCCGGTTGATGCCGGCCAGCGCCTCGCCCAGGACTTCGACGGCCCGCGGCGCCAGGCCCAGCGACATCTCGTCGATCATCAGCAGCTTCGGCTGTGCCATGATCCCGCGTCCGATGGCGCACATCTGCTGCTCGCCGCCTGACAGGGTGGTGGCGTCCTGGTTGCGCCGTTCCTTCAGGATGGGGAAAACGTCGTAGACGAAGGCGAGATCCCGCTCGACGGCGGCCCGGCCGTCGGTGCGCGTGTAAGCGCCCAGCAGGAGATTGTCGCGGACGCTGAGCCCGCGGAACAGCCGCCGCCCTTCCGGCACATGCGCGATGCCGGCGCTCAGCACCGCGTCGGGGGCGGCGCCGGCAAGGCCGCGGCCGGCGAAGCGGATCGTTCCCGCGGTCGGCCGCAGCATGCCCGAGATCGTCCGAAGCAGCGTCGTCTTGCCGGCCCCGTTGGAGCCCACGACGCAGGCGATTTCCCCCTCCTCCACGGTGAGGTCGATTCCCCAGAGCACCTGGACATCGCCATAGCCGCCGGTCAGGCCGCGGACTTCCAGAAGCGGCTCAGGCATCGGCCAGTCTCCCGTAACGCTCGGCGAACTTCTGGCCGAGATAGGCCTCGACCACCCGTGGATCGGCGAGGACGTCGCGCGGCGCGCCGGCACGGATCAGCTCGCCATGATGCAGCACCATGATCCGCGTGCTGAGGCCGAGAACCACCTTCATCAGGTGCTCGATCAGAATGATGGTGATGCCGCGCGCCGCGATGCGGCGGATCAGGTCGAGCGCGTTGTCCAGCTCGGCGCTGTTGAGGCCGGCATTCACCTCGTCCAGCATAAGGAGCCGCGGCCCCATGGCGAGGCTCTTGGCGAACTCCAGCCTCTTGCGGTTCGGCAGCGTCAGCGAGACGGCCGGCGCCTCGGCGAAGGGCTGGAGGCCGACGAAGGCGATCTGCTCGGCCGCGACCCGCTCCGCCTCGCGGCGGCTGGCCGCCTTGCCGGTGAACAGCGCGCCGGCGGCCACATTCTCCAGCACCGTCATCTGCGGGAAGGGCTGCACGATCTGGAACGTGCGGGCAAGCCCGCGCCGTGCCGCCTGGAACGGGCGCTGGGTGGTCACGTCGGCGCCGTCGAACAGAATGCGGCCACCATCGGGGCGCACCACACCGGTGATCAAGTTGACCAGCGTCGTCTTCCCGGCGCCGTTGGGACCGATCAGCCCGACGATCTCGCCCCGGCCGACCTCGAACGACACCTGGCGCACGGCGCGCACCCCGCCGAACGACTTCTCCAGGCCGCTGACGCGCAGCAGGGGGTCTTGGCTCATTCCGCGGGGACCTCCCGGCTCGTGGCCCGGGCCGGCATCCGGCGGCGCGCGCCCAGGCTGAGCAGCCCGCCCGGCAGGAAGAAGATCAGGCCGACGATCATCAGGCCGAGGATCGCGTGGTGGATCTCCAGGAAGTTCGACCACAGCAGCTCCTCCATCGCCTGGAAGACCACGACGCCGACGATCGGTCCCAGCACCGTCCCCGCCCCGCCCAGCATCGCCATCACCGGAACCTTGAGGGTGAGCAGGATGCTGAAGGCGTCGGAGGGGTCGAGGTAAGCGGTCCAGCTCGCGTAGATGGCTCCGGCCGCCCCGGCGAACACGGCCGACAGCACGAACGCCGCGATCTTACAGGCGGTGGTGTTGACGCCGACCATGTCGGCGGCGTCCTCGTTCTGCTGGATGCAGCGCAGCGCGAAGCCCAGCTTGCCATGCTCGATCCACAGCCCCACCGCGAAGGCGGCGGCGGCCACCGCGAACATGGAATAGAGGAAGACCATGCCGGCGTACTCCGGCCCACCCGGCAGGATCGGCACGTTCAGGCCCATGCCGCCGCCGGTCAGGTCGCTCCACGAACTCGCCACCAGCCGGGCTACCTCGACCAGCGCGATGGAGCCGACCGCGAAATAGTGGCCGCGCAGCCGCAGGATCATGAAGCCGACCACGGTGGCGGCCGCGGCCACGAACACGACCGCCCCGACCCAGGCCAGCGGCATCGGCGCGTGGGCGACCTGAAGGAGCGCGCCGGCGTAGGCGCCCGCCCCGAAGAAGGCCGCGGTGGCGAAGGACGGATAGCCGGTGACCCCGCCGATGACGTTCCACCCCAGCGCCAGCGCCGCGTACATGCACAGGAAGGTGCCGAAGCGGACCAGATAGTTGCCGCCATAGGCGGGCAGCAGCACCAGCAGCGCCACCCCCACCGCGAGCAGGACGTAACGCGTCCTCATTCGTACCCCTTTCGGCCCATCAGGCCGGTTGGACGGACGAGCAGCAGCAGAAGCATCAGCACGTAGCCCATGGTCATTGCGTTCTGCGGGCCGAGGTAGACACCGGCGAACGCCTCGATCAGGCCCAGCGCGAACCCTCCGGCGAGCGCCCCCGGCACGTTGCCGAGGCCGCCCAGAACGCAGACGATGAAGACCTTGCCTAGGTACTGGCCGGACATGGTCGGGCTGATCGGGAAGATCAGGGCCAGCAGGGCGCCCGCCGCCCCGGCCATCAGCGCGCCGAGCGCGAAGGTGACGGCGTAGATGCGCTCCACCTGGATGCCCATGAGCGTCGCGGCGTCGCGGTCCATGCGCACGGCCACGATGGCCCGCCCGATCTTCGAGCCGCGCATCACCGCGTAGAGGACGGCGGTCAGCAGCAGCGCCAGAAGCATCGCCGCGAGCCGGTCCACCGGAACGATCACGCCCGCCGCCTCCACCCGCCCGAGGTCGAGGATGATCCGCACCGGCGTCGCCGAGAAGGCGAGGATCATCAGGTTGTAGGCCAGCATGTCCAGCCCGAAGGTGAGCGTCAGCGTGGTCAGCACCGGGCGCGCCACCACGCGGTTTATGGCGCCGCGCTGCAACGCGTAGCCCAGCGCGAACAGCACCGCCGCCGCGATGGGCACGCTGACGAACGGGTGCACCCCGGCGTGGCGGAAGAGGAAGAAGGAGATGTAGGCGCCGAGCACGATGAAGGATCCGTGCAGCATGTTGATGACGTTCAACACGCCCCACACGAGCGAGAAGCCCACCGCCATGCAGGCGTAGAGTGAGCCCAGAACGAGGCCGTTCACGAGGATCTGCAATTCGGACATCGCCCCTCCACCATCGCACCGGTCGAGGACAGGGAACACCACCATTGATCCGCTTGTGCAATGGTTAGTGTACCCACACAATGTTCCCGCGGTCCATTCGCTCTTTCGGGCAGGAGGCCTGGAGCAACCGGCCGGTTCCGCACAACGCCGGCCCTATCGTCCGCCTTCGGTCACGAATGGCCCCACCAGACGGGTGTGGGCGTCAACGGCTCCGGCCGCCGCCGAATACTGCGCACCCGCCGCCCGGCATAACATTGGCAAAGGGAGGACGGACATGGACAGGCGGGTTGGAACAGGCACGGCCGTCGCGGTCGGCGCCGTGCTGGCGTGCGGCATGCTGTCTTGGAGTCCCGCGACGGCACAGGATCGGACGGTGCGCATCGGCGCGCCGCTGGCTCTGACCGGCGCGCTTGCCGATGAGGGCAAGAAGCAGGCGGCCTCCTACGACCTGTGGCTGGAGCGGATCAACGCCGCCGGCGGCATCGACGTGGGCGGCAAGAAGATGAAGGTCGATCTGGTCACCTACGACTACCAGACCGACGGCAAGCGCGCGCAGCAGCTTGCGGAAAAGCTGATCACCGACGACAAGGTGGACTTCATGACGGCCCCCTTCGGCTCCGGCCACACGAAGATCGTGGCCGCGGTGGCCGAGCGGTACGGCGTGCCGATCATCGCGGTGGCCTCGTCCGAGCCGGTGCACGACCAGGGTTTCAAGAACCTGTTCGGCACGCTGGCGCCCAGCGTCAGCCTGGTCGACACCATGTACACGCAGTTCAAAACCTCGAAGCCGGACCTGAAGACCATCGCCGTGGTGGGGCGTGACGACGTCTTTCCGAAGCTGATGGCCACCGCGATGGTCGAGAACGCGCCCAAATACAACATCAACGTCGTCTACAGCGGCACCTACCCCGTCGGCACGCTCGACCATTCCTCTGCGGTGTCCAGCATCAAGCCGCTGAAGCCGGATTGGATCTTCGTGTCCGGCTACACCCAGGATCTGGTGCTCTTCCGCAAGCAGATGGCCGACCTGGGAGTCAGTGCCCCCATCGTCACCATGATCACCGGGCCGGCCTACAAGGAGTTCGTCGACAACCTGGGCCCCCTGGCGGAGAATGTGACCAGCGCCACCTGGTGGCACTACTCGGCCAACTATCAGGGCGACGACGTCTTCGGCACGACGAAGGCCTTCTACGACGCGGTGCTCAAGAAGACCGGGGAGGAGCCGGACTATGTCCACGCCTCGTCCGCCGCGGCGCTGATCGTGCTCCAGAAAGCCATCGAGCGGGCCGGCACGCTGGACCGCGACAAGGTCCGCGCCGAACTGGCCAAAACGGACATCCAGACCTTCTACGGTCCGATCCGCTTCCGGTCCGACGGGATGAACGCCGCGCGCAACCTGCCCCTCATCCAGGTGCAGGGCGGCAAGCCCGTCGTGCTCTTCCCGTCGGAGATCAAGCAGGCCGCGCTGCATCTGAACTGATGCGCCCCGCCCCCAGCCGCAGGTGAAAGGACGTTCCCCATGGACCACTCGCTTACCGACGACCAGATCGCTTTTTTCCGACGCGAGGGCTATCTGGCGCCGCTGCGCGCCATCAGCGCGGAAGAGGCGTCCGGCTACTGCCGCCGCATCGCGGAGTACGAGCAGCAGACCGGCCAGGAGGCGCAGAAGCGTTTGAAGATCAAGGCGCACCTCGCCTATCCCTGGATGGTCGAACTTGCCCGCAACCCGGCCATCGTCGACGCCGTCCGTTCACTGATCGGCGACGACATCCTGCTGTTCGGCTCGTCGCTGTTTGCCAAGAACGGCCGCGACGTGCGCTACGTGTCCTGGCACCAGGATTCCGCCTATTACGGCCTCACCCCCCACGAGGAGGTCACGGTCTGGGTCGCCTTCACGCCCAGCAACCGGTCCAACGGCTGCCTGCGCGTCATCCCGCGCACCCACCTTGGCCCCGACATGGAGCACGACGAGACCTACGACGCCAACAATCTGCTGGCCCGCGGCCAAACCATCCGCGGCATCGACGAGTCCCAGGCGGTGGATCTGGAGTTGCAGCCCGGCGAATTCTCCATGCACCACGAACGGACGGTGCACGGCTCGCTGCCCAATCCCTCGTCGGACCGGCGGATCGGGCTCGCCTTCTTCTACATGCCGGCGCACGTGCGTTCCACGCTGGGCCGACGGGCGGCGCTGCCGATCGCCGGAACGGACACACACGGGCATTGGGACCAGGACCCGGAGCCGCGCTTCGACCTCGACCCGGAAAGCCTGGCCTTCCTCGACCGGGTCTGGAGCCAATACCGCGACGAATCCGTGCTCCAGGCCTCCCGCGCGGCGTCGTAGCCGCCCTGAACCCTCCCCCCGCCGGCAACCGGTGGGGGGACCCTTTTTGCAACGATTGGGTGGACCCGATGGCCCTTGATGATTCCTTATCCGACGATGTGGACCGATCCCTCGCTCAGCGGCCGGGATTCCTGGTTCGCCGCCTCCATCAAATCCACGTGGCCATGTTCATGGAGGAATGCGCGGAGTTCCGCATCACGCCGGTGCAGTACAGCGTTCTGACCGTGCTGGCGCGGCAGCCGGGCCTGGACCAGGCCACCCTCGGCGTGCAGGTCGGCATCGACCGGGCCACCTTGGCCGGCGTGTTGTCGCGGCTGGTCCGGCGCGGGTTGATCGACCGTCGCGCCAGTGAAACCGATCGGCGGATGAAGCTCGCTTCGCTGAGCGTCGAGGGACAGGCGTTGTTGAAGCGCATCGATCAGAACGCCCAGCGCGCACACGACCGGACCATAGCCCCCCTCCCCCCGGAACGGCGCGCCGCCTTCCTTCGCGACCTCACCTATCTGGTCAGCGCCAACAACGGCTATGGCCGCACGGCGCTCGACTTGCCGTGAACGAAGGCTCCGCGGGCGGAAACGTTGACCCGAGAGTCTGTGGCAACGCGCGGTATGAGCGCACCGCTAACCACCCAGGACATCGCCGGCTGACGCCGGTCAGCAGACACCAAATTCGAAACACAAGAGATTCGGCACAAAAGAGGTGGTTTGGTATCATCTCGCAAGGTCCCGATGGCCCTGGCCGCCATCGGATGTGCCGCATCTCTGTGCCGTGCAGGCGGCGCAATGCCTGATGTTCTCTCACCGGCATCACTGCGGTCAAGCGGCTGCCCCCCTCCCCCAACCCTCTCCCCGGAGGGAGAGGGCTTCTTCGCGGTTGTCCGCCGGGTGGCGGTTCAGGACGTCTTGCCCGCCGTCTGGCGCCGGTATTCCTCAACCGGCAATCCGCCCACGCCCCAGTTTTCCATGGGGACCTCGTCGATCACGACGAAGGTCGCCGCGTGGGGCTTGTTCAGCACCTCGAACAGCAGGTCGCTGACACCCTTGATCAGGGCCGCCTTCTGCTCCGGCGTCGCGCCGGTTGCGCCGGGGCTCGTGCCCTCGCGGGTGATCTGGATGTTCACGTACGGCATCGGGTGCGTCCTTTCCGCTTGATGGCGTCACCGGCGGGCCTTACCAGCGGCCGGCGTGCTGGCCGCCGTCGACGTGCAGCGTTTCGCCGGTGACGAAGTTGGCGGAGTCCAGGTAGAGCACCGCGTCCACGATGTCCTGGATGTCGCCCAGGTGGCCGACCGGGTGCAGAGCGGCCAGGAATTCGTGCGTTTCCGGGGCGTGCATCGGCGTCTTGATGATGCCCGGCGACACCGCGTTCACGCGGATGCCCTTGCCGGCGTATTCGATGGCGAGCGAGCGGACCACCGCGTCCAAGCCGCCCTTGGTCAGGGAGGCCAGCGCCGCGGGCACGCTGGCCAGCGGCTGTTCCACCAGCGTGGTGGTGATGTTGACGATGTGCCCGCTGCCCTGGTTCAGCATCTGCGCCGCGGCCAACTGGGACACATGGAAGAAGCCGGTCAGGTTGGTGGCGACGACCGCCGCGTAGTCGGCCGCGGTGTATTCGGTGAAGGGCTTGGCGATGAAGATGCCGGCGTTGTTGACCAGCGTGTCGATGCGGCCGAAGCGTTCGCGGGCGGTCTCCACCAGGCGCTTGGCGGTGTCCGGGTCGGCGATGTCGCCGCCGACGGTCACGACGTTCGGGTCGTCGCTGGCCTTGATGGAGCGGGAGTTGGCGACGACGGCGAAACCGCGCTGGCGGAAGCCCGCCACCAGACCGGCACCGATGCCCTGCGACGCGCCGGTGATCAGCGCAACCTTCTGCGTGCTCATGATGGTTCCTTTGGGTTCGAACAAGGGTGTGTGTGGATGGCCCGCCACTCGCGGGTCGTTTCACGCCCCTTGGCGTGGATTGAAACGATGAGAATTTCTGTTGTGAGGCGGGAGCCGGAGGACCGTCGAAACTTGCGACCGCCCTGTCTTGCCGCCCCGCTTTCCCGTTGAAAAATGACGCAGGACGCGTAGAACGGCAAACGAGCTTTCCTCATCGAATCGACAAGGTGGATTTGTCGATGTCGCGACCATTGCTGCCCCTCAGCGGGTTCCGTGCCTTCGAGGCCGCCGCCCGCCATCTCAGCTTCGCCCGCGCCGCGGACGAACTGCGCGTCACCCCGGCGGCGATCAGCCATCAGGTGCGGACGCTGGAGGATTATCTCGGCGTGCCGCTGTTCCGGCGCAACGGCCGGCGCGTGCTGCTGACGGAGGCGGGGCAGATCCTGCTGCCGGACCTGCGGCGCAGCTTCGACCTGATGGAGGCCGCCATGGGGCAGGTCAAGCGGCTGGCCGCGGGCGGCATTCTGACGGTCAGCATGTCGCCGTCCTTCGCCGCCAAATGGCTGATGCCGCGCATCGAGCATTTTCGGGCGCGCCACCCGGACATCGACCTGCGCATCGACGCGGACGTGCGACTGGTGGATTTTTCCGCCAACGAGGTGGACATCGTCATCCGCTACGGCCCCGGCTCGTACCCCGGCCTGAAAAGCGTGCTGCTGTTCGAGGAGGAGCTGTTTCCGGTGTGCAGCCCCCGGCTGCTGTCCGGCGACGTTCCGTTGCAGGGCGCCTTCGACCTGCGGCAACACACGCTGCTGCACGACGAGACGATCAATTTCGCGGGGCCGATCCCGTCATGGCGGGTCTGGCTGCAAACGGTCGGGCTGGATCAGGCCGTCGACCTCAACCGGGGACTGCGCTTCAATTCCTCGGTGACGGCGACCCAGGCGGCGGTCGACGGGCATGGGGTGCTGCTGGGGCGCAGCCTGATCGTTGCCGACGATCTCGCGGCCGGGCGGCTGGTCCGCCCCTTTGCGGAGTCCTGCCCGGCGGGGTTCGGCTATTACCTCGTGTATCCGCCCCAGGTCGCGTCGCGGGCGAACGTCCGCGCCTTCCTCGACTGGATCATCGAAGAAGCGGGCGGGGAGGAAGCCGGCGGGACGTGACGGGTGCCGTCACTCCCCTTTGCTCACCTCCAGCAGGGTATCGCGCAGGTTCGCGACGGCCTTTTGCAGCTTTGAAAACTCATCGGCCGGCAGGCCGGTCTGCTTGACGAGGGTCATGTTCAGGCCCTTCTCGCGCAGGCGGCGGCCGGCGTCGGTGAGGCCCACCCGGACCTGACGCTCATCCTCCGGATCGCGCTGCCGGGTGACGTAGCCCATCGCCTCCAGCTTCTTGAGGATCGGCGTGAGCGTGTTGGATTCCAGGAACAGCTTCTCGCCAAGCCCGCGGACGGTCTGGTTGTCTTCCTCCCACAGCGCGACGACGGTGATGTACTGGAGATAGGTGAGGCCGAGTTCCTCTAGGATCGGCCGGTAGGCCCGCCCGAAGGCGAGGTTGGCCGAGTAGATCGCGAAGCACAGAAAATCGGCCAGTTTGGGGCTCGCCGGGTCGTCTGGCGTCATTGGGGGTGTCATCGTCATCCTCTCCAGCACACGAAAATGTGAAGGGCATGGAGCCTATATAACTCGCATCCGATGAAATCGGAAGGTTGACTCTCTCGCGTTCTCTGCATAGCTTCCAATCGCATCCGATGTGATCGGATACGTTATAAAAAAGCTTCCCCGCAAGGACCCCACCATGCCCCAGCTGACCAAAGTGATTTACACCGGCCGGACCCACACCTCCGCCGGGGGACGGGACGGCACCGCTCGCAGCGACGACGGTCGCCTGAACATCGCCCTGTCCTCCCCCGGCTCGTCGGGCGGCGGCACAAATCCGGAGCAGCTGTTCGCCGCCGGCTGGTCGGCCTGCTTCATCGGCGCCATGAAGTTTGCGGCCCAGAAGATGCAGATCACGCTTCCGGACAATCTCGCGGTCAACGCGGAGGTGGATCTCGGCACGACCGGCACCGGCTACGGCCTCGCGGCCCGTCTCAACGTCAGCCTGCCGGGCCTTGACCGCGAAACCGCCGAAACCGTGGTGCAGACCGCGCACGGGACCTGCCCCTATTCCCTGGCGACGCGCGGCAACATCGACGTCACGATCACCGTCGTCTAAGCACGCGCCCCCCGGTCCAGGATCGGAGACGGTCAAATCGGAACGCTGTCGCGTGCACCGATCCGCAGACACAAATCGCATCCGATTTGATCGTTTCCGCTTCCATGACTCCGCCAGCCCGATTGCTCCATCCCACCGGAGACAGACAGATGCCCGAGGCCATCAACCACAATCGCCGCCGTTTTCTGGGCACCGCGGCCATGACCCTTGCCGCAACGCAGATCGGCCTTTCCGGATCCGCCACCGCGCAGGCCGGCGAAGCGAAGCCGACGACGACACGCTCCATCAAGCCGGGAACGAACACGCCGTTCGGTCCGCTGAAGCAGATCGACGCGGGCGTCCTCAACGTCGGCTATGTGGACGTCGGCCCCACCGATGGCCCCGTGGTCATCTTGCTGCACGGCTGGCCCTATGACATCCACAGCTTCGTCGACGTCGCGCCCGGGCTGGCATCGGCGGGCTACCGGGTGATCGTGCCCTATCTGCGCGGCTATGGCACGACCCGGTTTTTGTCCAGCGAGACCTTCCGCAACGGCCAGCCGTCGGCACTCGCCGCCGATACGGTCGCGTTGATGGACGCCCTCAAGATCGAGAAGGCGACGCTCGCCGGCTTCGACTGGGGCGCGCGGACCGCCAACATCGTCGCCGCACTCTGGCCGGAGCGCACCAAGGCCATGGTTTCCGTGAGCGGCTACCTCATTGGCAACCAGGAGGCCGGCAAGAAGCCGCTGCCGCCCAAGGCCGAACTCGAATGGTGGTATCAGTTCTACTTCGCCACGGACCGGGGCCGCGCCGGCTACGACCAGTACCGGCATGACTTCGCCAAGCTC
>Ga0065721_10049113_pt1 | contig 45890 bp, 40 predicted proteins | sample Mesricmetagenome_FD_59108 | JGI IMG/M metagenome (GOLD analysis project Ga0065721, IMG submission 59108) | Mesophilic microbial community from rice straw/compost enrichment Sample: eDNA_1 v2 (version 2) | ecosystem: Engineered > Solid waste > Grass > Composting > Bioreactor | place: USA: Davis...
GAGCCTCTCGTTCTGGATCTTCGCCGGGGTGGGCGCGGCCCTGGTGGCCGCCTTCGCGCTCACCCGCGGGGCGGAAGGCTCGCTGAAGGGCGACCTGCTCATGATCGCCGCGGTGCTCGTCTGTGGCCTCGCCTATGCCGAGGGCGGGCGGCTTTCGCGCACGCTGGGCGGCTGGCAGGTCATCTGCTGGGCGCTGGTGATCGCCCTACCCTTCATGGGCCTGCTTGGACTCGCGACTTGGCCCAGGGACCTGGCGCAGACGCGCGCGGCGGCCTGGACGGGCCTCGCCTACGTCTCGCTCTTCAGCATGCTGATCGGCTTCATCTTCTGGTACCGCGGCCTGGCGCTTGGCGGGGTGGCGGCGGTGGGCCAGCTGCAGCTGTTGCAGCCGCTGATGGGGCTAGGCCTCGCATCCTGGCTGCTGGGCGAGCCGGTCGGGTGGTCGATGGCGGCGGTCACCGCGGGGGTCGTGCTGTGCGTTGCGGGCGCCAAGCGTTTCGCCTGACGCCCCTCCGCAGGCGCCTAGTCCTTGGCGCGTTCCGAGTAGGTCCAGTCTTCGGTCAGGATCACCACCCGGGTGCCGGAGGTGATGTAGGGCGGGACCATGATGCGCTGGCCGTTGGTCAGGATGGCCGGCTTGTAGGAGGACGAAGCGGTCTGGCCCTTCACCGAGGGCTCGGTTTCGGCGATCTCGAAGGTCACGGTGCGGGGCAGCTCGAGAGCGATCGGCACGCCCTCGTGCACCGAGAGGACCACCGACATGCCGTCGGAGAGCCACGGCGCGGCGTCGCCGACAACCTCTTCCGAAACAACGACTTGGTCGAAGGTTTCGGGCTGCATGAAGTGGTAGCCCTCCCCATCCTGGTAGAGGAAGTTGTAGGTCCGGTCATCGACGAAGGCGCGTTCGACCTGTTCGGTCGTGCGCCAGCGCTCGGACACCTTCACGCCGTCGGAGATGCGGCGCATATCGAGCTGGGTGACGGGGGTGCCCTTGCCGGGGTGGATGTTCTGGGCGGTCAGGACGACATAGAGCTTGCCGTCCATGTCGACGACGGCGCCTTTCCTGAGCGAGCTGGCAGCGACCTTCACGTAGTTCGTCCTCAAGCCTATTGGGGAGGCCGGCCATCGGCCTCGCGCGATTCCGCCGAGCGGCGGTCTTGCCGCGCACCTATACGATGAAGCCGAAATTCGCCAGTCATGATCGAATTGGCCGCATGAGGACGCCGTGCCGATAGCTTCACAATCGCCCTGGTGGCGGGCCGACGTCCACGAGGATCGCCGCCCCTTCCTGATGGCGCGCAACAGGATCACACGGGCCGTGCGGCGGTGGCTCGAGGAGCGCGACTTCGTCGAGGTCGAGGGCGCGGCCTTGCAGGTGTCGCCCGGCAACGAGGCGCACCTGCACGCCTTTTCCACTGAAATCATTGGACATTCCGGCGAGCGGGAGACGCTTTACCTGCACACCTCGCCGGAGTTCGCCTGCAAGAAGCTGCTGGCCGCGGGCGAGACGAGGATCTTCGATTTCGCCCGCGTGTGGCGCAACCGCGAGCGCGGGCCGCTGCACCATCCGGAGTTCACCCTACTCGAATGGTATCGGACCGGCGAACCCTACGAGCAGCTGATGAGCGACTGCGCGGACCTCTTGAGGCTCGCAGTCGAGACGATAGGCGCCAGAAACCTCACCTATCGGCAGGTATCGGCCGATCCGTTCCAGGAACCTGAACGGTTGAGCCTTCAGGAGGCGTTTTTTCGCCATGCCGGGATCGATCTGCTGGCCACGGTCTCGGCGGACGGTGAGACAGACCGCGAACTTTTAGCTGATGGCGCAAGGACTTGCGGCGTCCGCGTGGCCGACGATGACAATTGGCAGGATATCTATTCGAAGGTGCTGGTTGAGAAGATCGAGCCGAACCTGGGGATCGGCCGGCCGACCATCCTCTGCGAATATCCGATCAGCGAGGCGGCCCTCGCGCGGCCCAAGCCGAGCGACCTGCGGGTCGCCGAGCGGTTCGAGCTCTATGCCTGCGGCGTCGAACTCGCCAACGCCTTCGGGGAGCTCACCGATCCGGCCGAACAACGCCGGCGCTTCCAGGCGGAGATGGACGAAAAGGCCCGCGTCTATGGCGAGCGCTATCCGATCGACGAGGATTTCCTCGCCGCCCTCGCCCACATGCCGCCAGCCTGCGGCTCGGCCCTGGGCTTCGACCGCCTGGTGATGCTGGCGACCGGGGCCAGCCGGATCGACCAGGTCGTCTGGACGCCCGTCGCGGGCGGTTAGGCGCAATTGCCCCGCGCGGCGCCATGGGCCATATGCGCGCCGATGAGCACTCTTCGCAAACCGGCGGAACTGGTGGCCGCGGGCCTGGCGGCGGCCGAGCGCCTGCCCGAGCTGGAGCGCGTGGCGGCCCGCTATGCGCTCGCCATCACGCCGGCCATGGCCGAGCTGATCGATCCGGCCGATCCGAACGATCCGATCGCGCGGCAGCTCATGCCGAGCGAGGCCGAGCTCGAGACCAATGGGTTAGAGCGGCGCGATCCGATCGGCGACTTCGCCTTCAGCCCCGTCGAGGGGATCGTCCATCGCTATCCCGACCGCGTCCTTCTGAAGGTCACCCACACCTGCGCGGTCTATTGCCGGTTCTGCTTCCGGCGGGAGATGGTCGGGCCCGACGGGCTGAAGCCGCTGACCCGCGAAACTCTCGACGCCGCGCTCGCCTATATCGCCGGTCGGCCGGAGATCTGGGAGGTGATCCTCACCGGCGGGGACCCCTTCGTGCTCTCGCCGCGCCGCTTGGCCGACATCTCGCGACGGCTGGCGCAGATCGAGCATGTGAAGATCGTCCGCTATCACACCCGCGTGCCCGTGGTGGACCCGGAGGCGATCACCGCCGAACTGGTCGAGGCGATCAGGTGCGAGGGCAAGGCGGTCTATGTCGCCCTGCACGCCAACTATCCCCGCGAACTCACCCCCGCAGCGCGCGCCGCCTGCGCACGCATCGTCGATGCGGGCCTGCCGATGGTGAGCCAGACGGTGCTGCTCAAGGGCGTCAACGACGATCCGGAGGTGCTGGGCGCCCTGATGCGCGGCTTCGTCGAGACGAGGATCAAACCCTACTACCTGCACCAGGGCGATCTGGCGCCCGGCACGGGTCATCTGCGGACCAGCATCGAGGAGGGGCAGGCCCTGATGCGGGCCATGCGCGGGCGTTTCTCGGGCCTCTGCCAGCCGACCTATGTGCTCGACATCCCCGACGGTCACGGCAAGGTCCCAGTGGGGCCGAACTATGTGGGCGAAGCGAGCGTCGAGGACCCGCGCGGCGCGACGCACGCCTATCCGCCGCGGGAATAGCGGGGAAGGCCTCGGCGCTTTCGCCGCCCCTTTCCTCCCCCATCTTGATGGGGGAGGGGGACCAGCGCAGCCGATGGAGGGGGCTAGTTCAAGCTCTGCGTCTGCCGCAAGGCCCCCTCCACCACCCTTCGGGTGGTCCCCCTCCCCCGCTGCGCAGGGGAGGAAGGCGTCATCGCGCTCATTGGGGAGGACCTTCCGCCTTTGCATTACCTCGGGCGTAATCGCCCAGGCTCATCGGCTGCGGCACTCCTTGGGCGATCCGGACGACCGGAGGAGCTCAAGGAGAAGCGACATGCACAGGCGTAACCTTCTGGCCGCCGGCGCCCTGGCCGGAGCCCTGCCCTTCCTCAGCCCGGCGGAGGGGCGCGCGGCCCAAGCCCGCGGCGGCGGCGCGCGGGACCGGGCCGAGCTGTTCGTTCGCGATTGGGGCCAGGGAAGGCCGATCGTCTTCCTGGCCGGCTGGACGCTGACCTCGGACATGTGGGCCTACCAGATGGCGCCCTTGAGCGAGGCGGGGTTCCGGTGCGTGGCCTATGACCGCCGGGGCCACGGAAAGTCCGAAGATCCGGGCGCCGGCTATGACTACGACACCCTGGCCGACGATCTGGCCGAGGTGCTGGAGGCGCGTGATCTGCGGGACGTCACGATCGTCGCCCACTCCATGGCCGGCGGCGAAGCGGTCCGCTACCTCTCGCGTCACGGCCGCGCGGGCCGGGTGAAGAAGATTCTCTTCCTCGCCCCCACCCTGCCCTGTCTGGCGCGCAAGCCCGACAACCCGGGCGGCGTCCCCATGGAGATGTTGGAGATGGGGCGGCAGGCCTTCCTAGCCGACTTTCCGGCCTGGATCGCCGCCAACGCCGATCCGTTCGTGACGCCCGCCACGTCCGAGGCGATGAAGTCCTGGATCAAGGCGATGATGATGCAGGCCTCGATGAAGGCGGTCGTGGACTGCAACCGGGCGATGATCACCGCGGATTTTCGCGAAGAGATGCGCCGGCTCGACCAGCCCTGCCTTGTCATCCACGGCGACAAGGACGCCTCCGCCCCGCTGGAGCTCACCGGAAGGCCCGCGGCCGCCTTGCTCAAGAACGGCGAGCTCAAGGTCTATGCGGGAGCGCCGCACGGCCTGTTCGTCACCCACATCGCCCAGCTCAACGCCGATATCGAGCGGTTCGCCCGCGGTTGAGCGATCGCCGTTCTCCGCCTAGCGTTTCCCCCGTCCGGAGAGAGTCGGACGGGGGAAACGCCATGAGAGACAAGCGAGCGGTGCTATCCGCCATCCTCTGGGGCGGGCTCGTCGCCGCCACCCTGGACATCGGCGCGGCGGTGCTGGTCAGCGGCAGGAGCTTCGGTTTCATCCTCCAGTTCATCGCCAGCGGCCTGATCGGAAAGGCGGCTTTCGCAGGCGGGGCGGCGACGGTGGCCCTCGGCGTCGTGCTCCAGGAGCTGATGGGCCTGATCATCGCGGCGATCTATGTGATCGCGAGTCTGAAGCTGAGCTGGCTGCGGCGATCCTGGGCGTGGTGGGGCCTGGCCTACGGCGCAGGGATCTTCGCCGTCATGAACTATGTGGTCGTACCTCTGTCGGCGGTCGGGCGTTTTCCAAGGTTCACCGCCGAGTCGTTCGTGAAGAACCTCGTGGTCATGCTGCTGTTCGGGCTGATCATCGCCTGGTTCGCCCGGCGGCGGCTTGGGAACTCAGCCTAGGAATCCTCGATCCGGGCTTGCTAAGGGGAGCTCATGAGCTCGCCGCATCCGCTCGACCGTCCCGTCTGGTCCGCCTTGAAAGGCCGCCAATCGCACCTCGCCATTCGCCGCGGAGGCGCGGTGCGGTTCGACCCGCAGTTCGGCATGTTCGCGGCAGTCGACGGCTCGCCCGAGAGCCTGGCCGCCCTAGGCGCGCTGATCGGCGAGCTGGGCGAGGTCGCGCTGGTGGAGCCGGAGCCACCGCCGGTCATTCCCGGTGCGGTCGTGAAATCGACGGCGATTTGCTGGCAGATGGTGGCCGAGGGATTTCCAGCTACGCCGCCGACAGAACCGGCAGAGACATTGCAGGCGGCGGATGCGGCGGAGATGCTCGCCCTCGCGACCCTGACCAAGCCCGGGCCTTTCTTCGCGCGAACCAACGAGCTTGGCCGCTTCGTCGGCGTACGGTCTGACGGCAAGCTGGTCGCCATGGCCGGCGAGCGGATGAAGCCGCCCGGTTTCGTGGAGGTCAGCGGCGTCTGCACCCATCCCGACCACAGGGGGCAAGGATACGCCGCCACGCTGATGCGACAGGTGGCGGCGAGGATCGCCTCGGAAGGCGAAACACCGTTCCTGCACTCCTATGCCGACAATGCAGGCGCGATCGCCCTCTACGAGCGCCTGGGCTTTCGCTTCCGGCGTGAGCTGATCATGACGGTCCTGGCTCCAGCCTGACATTAACCAACCCTAGGTATTGGGCTATCGTCCGCTCGCCTTGAGTCTGCTGAGGGGGGCGTAGGGATGTCAGCTTCCGGCGAGCGGTCAGACGCGCCGCGGCGGGCGTCTCGCGCTGGTCTTCTGAAGCTTGTCGCTTTGAGCGCGGCGGGGGCCGCGGCGCTCGCGGGCCTCTATGCCGCGCTCGGCTTCTGGGTCGCGCCGAAGGTCATCCGATCCCAGGTCGTCGGATTGATCGCCGAGAAGTACGACCGCAAGGCGAGCCTCGGCGAGGTCCGTTTCAATCCCTTCACCTTCAAGCTGGAGGCGCACGACTTCAGCCTGCCGGACGCCGACGGAAAGCAGATGGCCGGCTTCCAGCGTCTGGCGGTGGATTTCTCCGTGGCCTCGCTCTGGCGCGGGGGTCTTGTCTTCAACGAGATCCGGCTGGATGCGCCGCGCGCGCGCCTGGTGCGACGCCCCGATGGCCGGCTGAACATCGAGGACCTGATTCCGCCGAAGAAGGAGGACGAGCCGCCCCAGAAGGTCCGGATCGATCATTTGGAGGTGCGGGGCGGCCGCGCCGAGGTGGTGGACTTGGCCCGCAAGGCGCCCTTCGCCAGAACCTTCTCGCCGATCGGGTTCACGCTGAAGAACTTCAGCACGGTGCAGGACGACGGATCCTATGTGCTGAACGCGCTGTCGGAGCGCGGTGAAGGGCTCGCCTGGCGCGGGACGCTGGCGCTCAACCCGATCGCCTCGCGCGGAAGTTTCGCCTTCACCAAGGTGCAGGTGCGGCCGCTCTGGGAGCTGGCGCGAGAGGCCGCGCCGTTCGAGGTGACGGGCGGGGAACTTGGCCTCTCGGGCAGCTACCGCGTCGCCATGAAGGACGAGACGCCGGAGCTGGGCCTCGAGATCGGTCAGGCGAAGGTCGTCGGCGTCGGCCTGCGTGCGCCCGGCGCCGAGGCCGATTGGATCACCTTGCCGGAGGTGGCGGTCTCCAACGTCGTGGTGGATGCGCCGCGCCAGAGCGTGACCGTCGGCCTGGTGGAAGCGACGGCGCCGCAGGTCACCGCCTGGACCGAAAAGGGCGGCGCCCTGAACCTGGCCCGCTATGCGCCGCCGGCGGCCGCGCCCTCCCCCGCCGACAAGGCTCAAGGCGCAGACGGGGCCGTCGCAGGTCCGCAATGGAAGATCGCCTTGCCGGAACTGCGGGTGCGAGGCGCCCGTATCGATTTCGAGGAGCGCTCGACCGGCAGGCCGGTTCGCATCGTCGCCAGCCCGCTCGACCTCTCGGTGAAGGGCTTTGCGCTGCCGCTCGCCGCTCCGTTGCAGGTGGAGGCTTCGACCAGCGTCGATGGCGGCGGCCGCGCTGCGGCCAGGGGACAGGTCACCTTCGCGGACGTGGTGAGCGCCGAGTTCGACGTGGAGGCCGGCCAACTCGATCTCGTCCGTCTGCAGCCCTATGTCGAGCAGAGCGCGGCCCTGCAGCTGCGGTCGGGGAAGGCCTCGGCCAAGGGGCATGTCAGCTACGTCGCAGGCGGCTCGACCCGGTTCGACGGCGCCGCGCAGATCGACGGCCTGCACACGGTCGACGCCATCCTAAGCCAGGACTTCGTCAACTGGCGGTCCTTGCGACTGGACGGGATCAGCGCCCGAAGCCAGCCGCTGGCCGTGAAGGTGCGGGAAGTGACGGCCCTGGAACCCTACGCCAAGGTGGTCATCGGACCGAACTATGTGATGAACATCACGACGGTGCTGGATCCCAAGGGCGCGGCGACAAGGGCGGCGGCCGCGCCTCCGCCACAGCCCAAACCGAAACCCGCCCTCTTCAAACGCAAACCGAAGGCGGCGCCTGCGCCACCGCCGCCACCCGCTCCGGCGCGGCAGGCCCTGCCCGTCGAGATCGCCCTGGTGCGGGTGCAGGACGGCCGGATGGACTTCGCCGACCTCTCCATCCAGCCGAACTTCGCCGCGGGGATCCAGAGCCTGGACGGCACGATCAAGGGCCTGTCCGGACGCCAGGACGCGCGCGCGGCGGTCGATCTGACCGGCGAGGTGGATCGGTTCTCGCCGGTGAGGATCGAGGGTGAGGTCAACTACTTCGCGGCCCGCAGCTACACCGACGTCGCCATGAGCTTCCAGAACATGGAGATGACGACCTTCACCCCCTACTCCGGCAAGTTCGCGGGCTACCGGATCAACAAGGGTAAGCTGAACGTCGACCTGAAGTACCATATCGACGACCAGAAGTTGAACGCCGACCACCGGGTGGTGATCAATCAGCTGGAGCTGGGCGAGAAGGTCGAGAGCGCGGATGCGGTCAAGCTGCCGGTGAAGCTGATCGTCGCCCTGCTGAAGGACCGCCACGGGGTTATCGATATCCCCATCGCCATCAGCGGCACCCTGGACGATCCGAAGTTCAGGGTCTGGCCGGTGATCTGGAAGGTGGTCGGCAATCTGATGGTCAAGGTCGCGACCTCGCCCTTCGCCCTGCTGGGGGCGCTGGCCGGGAGCGGCGAGGAGCTGCAGTACATCGACTTCGCGCCGGGAGCCGCAGCGCTTGACCCGGCAGGGCGAGAACGGGTCGCCGATCTCAGCAAGGCGCTGGCGGAGAGACCGGCGCTGAACCTCGAGATTCCGATGCCGGTGAGCACGGCTCTCGACAAGGCGGCCCTGGTGAAGGCGCGGTTCGACGGCCAGCTCGCGGCCGCGGCGGCCGAACGCCTGGGCAAGCGCGCCAAGCCCGGCGCGGCCGAGGCGGCGCTGGCAGATCCGAAGACGCGGCAGGCGATACTGGAGGACCTCTATCGCGACGAGTTCGGCGCGAGACCCGACGCGCCCAAGGGCGAAGGCGGCAAGGACGAGCAGCGGACGGCGCAGATCGCCTGGCTCGAGGAAAGGCTCCAGGGGCGGATCGCCGTTTCCGACGAGGACCTGCGCAGCCTCGGCAAGGCGCGGGCCGAGGCCGTGCAGGCGGCGCTGTTGAACGGCGGCGCGATCGAGCCCTCGCGGGTGTTCATCACCGCCCAGCAGCCGTCGCAGGACAAGGACGGCGCGGTGAAGATGGCGCTGTCGCTAAGCTGAGGGCGCGTGGGGGCGATCGCCTCGACTTCTCCCACCAGGGCAGAAGGGAAGCGCGCTCAACCATGCGATCGCGCCGCTGGCGGGGCGATCGCATATGGATCTTTCTATGGATCGTCATGGTCGGGCCGTCGGGTCCCGGCCATCCATAGGCGTTCAAGATAGCCGGATAAGCTGACGTCATGGGTCCCCGGCACGCATACGCGGCCGGGGATGACGATCGAGGACGAAAGCTTGAGGCAAGGTCGTTAGGCGACCATGCTCTTGGCGACCGCCTCGGCGACCTTGATGCCGTCGATGGAGGCCGAGAGGATGCCGCCGGCGTAGCCTGCGCCTTCGCCGGCGGGAAACAGGCCGGCCGTGTTGAGGCTCTGGAAGTCGGCGCCGCGGGTGATGCGGACCGGCGAGGAGGTGCGGGTTTCGACGCCGGTGAGGACCGCGTCGGGATCGTCGAAGCCTGGGATCTGGCGGGCGAAAGCCGGCAGCGCCTCGCGGATGGCTGCGATGGCGTAGTCCGGCAGGCAGGACGAAAGATCGGTCGGCGTGACGCCCGGCCGATAGGAAGGAACGACTTCCCCGAGGCTTGCGGAGGGGCGCCCCGCGAGGAAGTCGCCGACGCGCTGGCCGGGCGCGGCGTAGGTTCGGCCGCCGGCCTCGAAGGCGCGGGATTCCCAATGCCGCTGAAGGGCGACGCCCGCCAGCGGATGGCCGGGATAGTCCTTGTCGGGCGTGATCCCGACGACGATGCCGGCGTTGGCGTTCCGCTCGTTGCGGGAATACTGGCTCATGCCGTTGGTCACGACGCGGCCAGGCTCGGACGTGGCGGCGACCACCGTGCCCCCCGGACACATGCAGAAGCTGTAAACCGTCCGGCCGTTGGAGCAGTGATGGGAGAGGGCGTAGGCGGCCGCGCCGAGGTCCTTGTGGCCGGCGCTGGTCCCGAAGCGCGCGCGGTCAATCCAGGACTGCGGATGCTCGATCCGAAAGCCCAGCGAGAAGGGCTTGGCCTCCATATGGACGCCGCGGTCAAAGAGGGTCTGGAAGGTGTCGCGTGAGGAATGGCCGAGGGCCAGCACCACGTGGTCGGTCTCGATGTAGCCGCCGTCCTTCAGATAGAGCCCCCTCAACCGGCGCGTCTCCTCGACGATGTCGAAGTCCTCGACCTTGTGCTGGAAACGGTATTCGCCGCCGAGAGCCTCCACCTTCTCGCGCATGGCCTCCACCATGGTGACGAGGCGGAAGGTGCCCACGTGCGGATGGGCCTCGGTGAGGATTTCCGGCGGGGCGCCGGCGGCGACGAACTCCGTCAGCACCTTGCGGCTGAGGAAGCGCGGATCCTTGATCTGGCTGTAGAGCTTGCCGTCGGAGAAGGTGCCCGCCCCGCCCTCGCCGAACTGGACGTTGGATTCGGGATTAAGCTCGCTGCGCCGCCAGAGGCCCCAGGTGTCCTTGGTGCGCTCCCGGACGATCTTGCCGCGTTCGAGGATGATGGGGCGAAAACCCATCTCGGCCAGGATGAGGCCGGCGAAGAGGCCGCAGGGTCCCGCGCCGATGACCACCGGGCGCTTGCGAAGATCGGCCGGCGCGCTCGCCACGTGGCGATAAGTCATGTCCGGCGTCGGCTGGAGGTTGCGGTCGCCGGCGAAGCGGGCCAGCACCGCCGCCTCGTCGCGCAGGGTGACGTCGACCGTGTAGACCATGAGGATCGCGGCCTTGCGCCGCGCGTCGTGGGCGCGGCGGAACACGGCGTAGTCGATCAACTCGTCGGGCCGCAGACCTAGGCGCTCGAGAATGGCGGCCGGCAGCGCCGCCGCCTCGTGACCGAGGGGGAGCTTCAGTTCGGTAAGTCGCAGCATTTGGGCGCTTTTAGCCTAGACCTCCCCTCGCGGGGAGGCCCCTCAGTCAGCTTCGCTGACAGCTCCCCCAGCAGGGGAGCATCTGTTTGGAGCTAAGGGTCCTCCGCCGCTGGGGGAGGCGGATCGGCGCCCAGCGTCGAGACGGAGGGGTTTGCGCGGCGATTCGGCAACCTCGCTGTACGGGGAGGCTCCCTCACCCGGTTATTCGCCACTCGGCCGGAGCTCCCCCAGCGGGGGAGCATCTAGGGCACGGGTACGGTGTAGTTCAGGGCCAGGCGGCCGCCGTCGGGATAGATGGTCTGGCCGGTGACGTAGGAGGAATCGTCGCTGGCCAGGAAGACGGCGACGCGGCCGATCTCCTCGGCCTCGCCGAAGCGCCCGAGCGGGGTGCGCTGGAGAACCCGGCGGCGGGCGGCGTCGTCCTCCATGACGCCCTTGAGGATGTCGGTGACGATGGTGCCGGGACCGATGGCGTTCACGCGGATCCCATAGGGCGCAAGGCCCAGGGCCATGGCCTTGGTGAGTTGCCCCACCCCGCCCTTGGAGGTCACGTAGGCGATCTGGTTGGGGATGGCGAGGACGGCGTTGATCGAGGACATGTTGATGATCGAGCCCTTGATCTTCGCATCCACCATGTGCCGCGCGACAGTCTGGCCGACCACGAAGGGCGCGCGCAGGTTCACCGCGAGGACGCGGTCGAAGTCCTCCAGCTCGGCCTCCAGGATGTCGCCCGGGGCGAGGATGCCGGCGTTGTTGACGAGGACGTCGATGCGGCCCAGCAGCGCGCAGGCGCGGATCACCGCCTTGCGGGCGGCCTCGGCGTCGGCGAGATCGCAGGCGATGGCGTGGACCTTGCGGCCGGAGCGGGCGGCGAGGTCTGCGGCGACCTTGCCGGTCTTCTCCTGGTCGAGGTCCAGGAGGACGAGATCGCATCCTTCCTTGGCGAAGGCTTCGGCGCAGCCCAGGCCGATGCCGCCGGCCGCGCCGGTGATGAGGGCGGCGCGCCCCTCCAGCCGGCCGCTCACCAGGTCCCCGTGTTCGGCATGGAGGCCCAGGGTTCGGCAGGCGCCTTGCGCTCGCCGGCCTGCAGCAGCTCGATGGAAATACCGTCAGGCGAGCGGACGAAGGCCATGTGTCCGTCCCGGGGCGGACGGTTGATGGTCACGCCGCCGTCGGCGAGGCGCTGGCAGACCGCGTAGATGTCGTCGACCGCATAGGCCAGGTGCCCGAAGTTGCGGCCGCCCTGATAGTCCTCCGGATCCCAGTTGTAGGTGAGCTCGACCATGGGGGCCTTGTTCTCGCGGGCGGCCTGCTCGTCGCCGGGCGCGCAGAGGAAGACGAGGGTGAACCGGCCGCCGGGATTCTCCGAGCGGGAGACTTCGACCAGTCCCAGCTTGTCGCAATAGAAGTCGAGGGAGGCGTCGAGGTCCGCCACGCGGACCATGGTGTGCAGATATTTCACGGCGGTTCAGTTCCTCTGGTCGGGCGCGGTAAATGAGACGGCCAAGCCTGGAGGCGCAAGAGAATGCTGCGATCCTGCGGCCTCAAGGGCACATTATCCGCCCGCGCCCCTTCCTGTCCGCGATTTCATTTGCAGTCGGCGAGCCGCGGCTCCAGAAAACGCTGAAATATGAACTTTCGGCCTGGGCCTGGCGCGATTCTGGTCGCGTCGGCTTTCGAGCGTGGCCCAGGGGGGAAACAGCGGATGAAGTTGCGGTCTCAGTACCTGTTCGTCGTGGTCGTGGTGGCGGTGCTGGTGATCGCCTTCACCATCGGCACCGTGATGAATCGCGCCGGCAGGCCAGGCGCGGCGGAGGCCAAGACCACAGCCTCGAGCCTACCGACCGTGCAGGCGGTGCTGATCCCGGAAACGACCAGGGACTACACCATCGCCATCCGCGGCCGGACCGAGGCCGCGCGCAGCGTCATCGTGCGGTCGGAGACGGCAGGCGTTGTCGCCGCCACCCCGGCGGTGGAGGGTTCGTTCGTCCGCAAGGGCGCGGTGCTGTGCCGCCTGAACGTGGACGCGCGGCAGGCGACGCTCGACCAGGCGCGGGCGAACCTGCGCTCCAGCCAGCTGCAACAGAAGGCCTCGGCCGAGCTGCACGCCAAGGGCTATCGCTCGCAGACGCAGCTGCTGCAGGATCAGGCGAGCGCCGACGCCGCCGCAGCCGCGGTGCGGCAGGCCGAGCTGGGCGTCGAACAGATGAGCATACGCGCGCCCTTCGACGGGGTGTTCGACCGCCGCGAGGCCGAGATCGGGACCTATCTGCAGCCCGGCCAGCCCTGTGGGACCATGATCGAGCTCAATCCCCTGCTCATCGTCGGCGACCTGCCGGAGACCGAAGCGGCGAAGATCCAGGTCGGCGCGCCGGCGACCGCCAAGCTGACCTCCGGCGAGACGCTGTCCGGACGTGTCCGCTACGCCGCTCGCGAGGCCGACGCGCAGACGCGCACCTATCGGGTGGAGATCGCCGCCGCCAATCCGCGGATGACGCGTTCGGGTCTGTCCGCCGACGTGCGGATCGCCAGCGGCGCGGGCGCGGCTCACCTGGTTCCGCTGTCGGCCCTGGTCCTCGACGCCGCCGGCCGGCAGGGGGTGCGCTACGTGCTGGCGGACAACAAGGTCGCCTTCTCGCCGGTCCAGGTGCTGGAGGAGACGCCGTCCGGCATCTGGGTGGTCGGGCTCAAGGGGCCGGTCCGCATCATCACGGTCGGTCAGTCCTACGTGGCCGAAGGTCAGAAGGTTCGGGCGGCGCTCGCGCGATAGGCGCGGGAAGCTCCCCAAGGAGACGAAGCCATGATCGGACCTTTGATCGACGGCGCGATCAAACGGCGCAAGGTCGTCCTGGCCGTGACGCTGATCGCCAGCCTGTTCGGGTTCATGGCCTATCTGTCGATGCCGCGGGAGTCGGATCCGAACATCGACTTTCCGTTCATTTCGGTGATCGTGCCCTATCCGGGGGTGAGCCCGGAGGACGCCGAGCGTCTGCTCGTGCGGCCGCTGGAGACCGAGCTCCAGACCATCGACGGCATCAAGGAGATGAACGGCGTCGCCCGCCAGGGGCAAGCGATCGTCAACCTGGAATTCGAGCCCGATTTCGACAAGGACAAGGCTCTGGCCGAGGTGCGCGCCAAGGTCGACCTGGCCCGCGGCGAGTTCCCGCCGGACGCCGAGGAGCCGATCATCGAGGAGGCGAACACCGCCGCCGACCCCGTCATCGGCATCGTGCTTTCGGGCGCGGCCCCCGAGCGCACCCTGTTCCAGATCTCGCGCGAGCTGCAGGACCGTCTGGAGGGCACGCCCGGCGTTCTGGAGGTCTATCTGAACGGCGGCCGCGAGGAGGTGCTGGAGGTCACCATCGACCCGGTGCGGATGGAGGCGGCCAACGTCACCACCGGCGAGCTCGCCCAGCTGATCGCCCGCAACAACCAGCTCGTCCCCGCCGGCAACCTGGAATCCGGAACCGGCAAGTTCGCCGTGAAGGTGCCCGGGGTGGTGGAAGAGCCGGCCGACATCCTGGCCCTGCCGATCAAGCGCAACGGCGACCGGCTGATCACGGTCGGCGACATCGGCGACGTGCGTCGGACGTTCAAGGAGGCGACCTATATCAGCCGCTTCAACGGCCAGCCGGCCTTCTCCGTCGAGGTCGCCAAGCGCTCGGGGGCCAACATCCTGGAGACCGTCAAACGGGTCCGCGAGGTGGTGGCCGAGGAGCAGAAGCGCTGGCCCGAAACGGTCAAGGTCTCCTACATCTTCGACCAGAGCGACTTCATCGGGCGCACCCTGGTGGTGCTGGAAAGCGGCCTGCTGATCGCGACCATCCTGGTCATGCTGATCATCGTGGCGACCCTGGGCATTCGCCAGGGGCTGATGGTGGGCGCGGCCATTCCGGCCTGTTTCATGATGGCCTTCCTGATGCTGAACGCCACGGGCAACACCCTGAACCAGATGGTGATGTTCGGGCTGGTGCTGGCGGTGGGCATCCTGGTGGACGGCGGCATCGTGGTGGTCGAGTACGCCGACCGTAAGATGGCCGAGGGCCTGCCCAAGGAGGAGGCGTTCGCCGCGGCCGGCAAGCGCATGTTCTGGCCGGTGCTGAACGGCACCCTGACCACGCTCTGCGCCTTCCTGCCCTTCCTGTTCTGGAACTCGATCGCCGGGAAGTTCATGAGCTTCCTGCCGCTCACCCTGTTCTACGTGCTGGGCGCCTCGATCTTCATCGCCCTGATCTTCACCCCTGCCCTCGGTTCGATCTTCGGTCGCCAGGCGGCGGTCGACGAAGCGCATCTGGCCGAGATCGAGAAGTCCGAGCATGGCGATCCGCGGGAGATGTCGGGCTTCATGGGCCATTACGCGCGGACCCTCGACGCCCTCGGCAAGCGGCCGCTGCTGACCATGGCCGGGACCGTGCTGATCATCGTGGCCGTGGTCTTCGCCTTCATCCAGGAGCGCAAGCCGACCGAGTTCTTCCTGCAGCAGGACCCGGAATATGTGGCGGTCTATGTGAAGGCCCGCGGCAACCTCTCGCCCCAGGCGCAGGATGCGCTGGTGGCCCAGGTCGAGCAGCGCCTGACCGGGATCAAGGGCATCGAGTCGGTCTTCGTGCGCTCGGGCACCACCAGTCCTGGCGGTGGGCCCAACTCGCCCCCCAACGACACCATCGGCCGGATCAGCGTGGACTTCGTCGATTACGAGGAGCGGCTGGCCCTCGACCTGATCGGCAAGGACATCGCCAACGAAATCCGCAAGCGCGTCACCAACATCCCTGGCATCGAGGTCGAGGTGCGCGAACCGCAGGGCGGGCCGCCGGTGGGCAAGGACGTGCAGGTGGAGCTGCGAGGCCAGGATCCCGTGGCGCTGAACAAGGCCGCCGACCTGGTGAAGGCGAAGTTCGCCAGCGATCCGCAGCTCTACGAACTGGAGGACAACCGAACCTCTCCGGGCATCGAACTGAACCTGGCGGTGGATCGCGAGGCGGCCGGTCGCTACGGCGTCGACGTGCTGACGGTCGGCCAGGCGATCCAGTTCGTGACCGGCGGCGTGCTGGCCGGCCGCTTCCGTCCGGACGACGCCGACGACGAGTTGGACATCCGGGTGCGCTTCCCGCCCGAAAGCCGCAACATGGCCGCGTTCGACACGCTGAAGATACCGACCCAGTTCGGGCCGGTGCCGGCCAGCTACTTCATCAAGGTCTCTCCGGCCCAGCAGGTGACGACGATCCAGCGGCGCGACGCCCAACGGCTGGTGGTGATCCAGGCCAATACGATCGAAGGCGTGGCGGCCAACCAGAAGATCGCCGAACTGCGGCCCTGGCTGGAAAAGGCGCCCATCGCCCCCTCCGTCCGCTGGAAGTTCACCGGCGCCGACGAGGAAGGCCAGGAGGCCGCGCAGTTCTTCATGGCCGCCATGGCCGCCTCGCTGTTCCTGATGTCGGTGATCCTGCTCTGGCAGTTCAACTCGTACTACGGAGTGATTGTCACGCTATCGGCGGTGGCGCTTTCGACCGTGGGCGTGCTGCTGGGCGTGGCGGTGAACATCGCCCACACCTTCGACTACATCTCGGTGCTGATGCTCGGCACCGGCGTGGTGGCGCTGGCGGGCGTGGTGGTCGGGCACAACATCGTGCTGGTGGACACCTTCTACCAGCTGCGGCGGGCGGGATATCCGGCCGCGGACGCAGCTGTGCGCTCGGCGACCCAGCGGTTCCGGCCGGTCATGCTGACGACCCTGGTGACGGTGGTCGGCCTGCTGCCGTTGATGTTCCAGCTCCACCCGAACTTCCATGGCATGCACATGGAGTATAAGGCGCCGGGCTCGGAATGGTGGGTGCAGCTCTCGGCGGCGGTGGTCTGGGGCCTTTCGTTCTCGACCTTGCTGACGCTCATCCTGACGCCGGTGCTGCTGGCCGCGCCGCAGGTGCTGGGCGAGCGGGTGCGGCGTCTATGGGAGCGGACGGGCGGAAGGTGGCTGCCGCAGCGCCGCAAGCCGCGGGCGCCGCTGAACCTGGGGGACGACGTGCCCAAGGCGGCGGAGTAGCGGTTTCGTGCCTCCCTCACGGGACGCCCCCACAGTCAGCTTCGCTGACAGCTCCCCCAGCGGGGGAGCATCTACGCCGCACCAAGATCCTCCACCCTCTGCGGGAGGTGGCTCGCCGCGGGAGGGGCCGCCGCGAGGCGCTTTCCAGCAGGAAGCATCCGAGAGCAGCTAGGCCGTGCGGGTTTGGCGGCGCCAGAGGGCGGCGTATTCGCCTCCCTTTTCGAGAAGTTCGTCATGGCGGCCCTGTTCGACGATGCGGCCGCGACGCAGGACGAGGATCAGGTCGGCGTCGACGATGGTCGAGAGGCGGTGGGCGATGACCAGGGTCGTGCGGCCGGCCCTGACCTTGCGCAGGGTCTCCTGGATGGCGGCCTCAGTGGGACCGTCGAGGGCGCTGGTGGCTTCGTCGAGGACCAGCACGCGCGGGTCGGCCAGCAGAGCGCGGGCGATGCCGACGCGCTGACGCTCTCCGCCCGAGAGCTTGAGGCCGCGCTCACCAACCAGGGTCGCCATGCCGGCCGGCAGGCTGTCGATGAAAGGACCAAGTTCGGCGGCCTCTGCGGCGGAGCGGATCTCGGCCGCAGTCGCGTCAGGGCGGGCGAAGGCGATGTTGGCGCCGATCGTGTCATTGAACAGCGCCACGTCCTGGGGCACCAGCGCGACCGCGCGGCGGAGCGAGGCCTGCTTGACCTTGCGGAGATCGACCCCGTCGAGGGTGATGACGCCGCTCTGCGGATCGATGAGGCGCAAGGCCAGGCGCACAGCGGTGGTCTTTCCGGCGCCCGATGGTCCGACCAGGGCCACCGTAGCCCCCGGCGCGGCGCGGAAGCTGACGTCGATGAGCCCCGTGGAGCGGGCGTCGTGGCGAAACTCCACGTCCTTGAAGACGATCTCGGCGCCGCGGCCCGTGGCGGGCGGAAGCTCTTGTGCGTCAGGCGCATCGACGATGTCCGGCCTGACCGCCCGGAGCTGGACCATCTGCTCCATGTCGATGAACGCCTGGCGAATTTCGCGGTAGTTGAAGCCCAGCATGTTCAGAGGGCCGTAGATGCCGATCAGCAGCAGGATCGCCATGGTCACGTCGCCGATGCGCATGTGGCCTTGCAGCACCTCGTAGCCCGCCATGACGGTCATCAAGGCCAGGCCGATATTGAGCACCAGGGCCTGGACCGCGTTGAGCATGGCCAGGGACGCGTTCGCCCGTACGCCCGCGCGCACGTAGTCGGCCATGGCGCCTTCGTAGCGCTCCACGGTCCGCTCCTCCGAGCCGAAGGTCTTGACGGTCTCGTAGTTCAGCAGGGCGTCCACCGAGAGCCCGGCCGAGCGGCTGTCGGCCTCGTTGAGCTCGCGGCGATGGGAAAGCCGCCAGTCGGTGATCTTGAAGGTCAGCACCGCATAGAGGACGATGGTGACGAAGGCGGTGGCGGCGAAACGCCAGTCGAGCCGCGCGACCATGACCGCCATGGCGAGCACCAGCTCGACCGCGGTCGGGCCGAGGTTGAAGACCACGCTGCGCATAAGGAAGTCGGTGGAGCGGGCGCCGCGGTCGATGACGCGCGCCAGGGAGCCGGTCTGCTTGCCTTGATGATAGTCGAGGCCAAGCGCCAGGGCGTGGGCGAAGGTCTCGGTGGCGGCCTTGGCCATGGTGGATTGGGCGACCACCGTGAAGATCATGTCCCTTAGGTTCGGCGCGCAGGCGGCCACCAGGCGCAGGAGCGCGAAGGCGAGCGCCAGCAGCAGGAAGTCGAGGCCGAGCGCGGCGGCCTGTCCGGCGCCCGGCGCGAGCTTGTTGATGGCGTCGCCGAGGGCCACCGGCGCGGCGACACCGGCCAGCTTGCCGATGAGGACCAGGGCGAGCGCGGCCGAGATCCGCCAGCCGAGGCCCGGCGCGCCGGACCGCATGACCAGTTGGCCGAGATCGGCCATGGAGCGCCAGAAATCGAACTTCACGTTGGCGGGCGCTATTGCGCCGGGCGTCGCGAGGCGGCGAGCGGCCATGGCGGGGGTCAATCGGCGGATCCTACTTCAAGAGGATGGTCGACTGCGCGCCGCCACCGGGCGTCATCCAGTCGACCCGTAGGCCGGCGGCGACGTTTGCGGCCCTGAACGGCCCGTCGGACAGGGTGGGCGCGGGCGATGCGTCCACCATCACCGGGTTTTCCGTGGCGTCGCCGAAGACGTCGATCTGGTGGGCGCCGGGCGTGAGCGGCTGTTGGGTGAGCGCCAAGGCGTAGCGGCCATCCTGCCCCGCCCTTCCCTCGCCGAACTTGCGGCCATCGATGTGGATGCTAAGCGCCGCCCCAGCCGGCGCGCGGCCCGAAACGACTGCTCCGCCCTCGCGGTCGAAGTCCACGGCATCGACGCCGCTGGCCCCCGCGCCCAGACGCAGGGCCCCGGCGCCGGCGCGCAGGAGCACCGGTTCGCCCGTGGGCGTAACCAGCACATAGCCTTCGCTCTGCACCGCCCGGTCGCCGACCGAGGCGGAAAGCCCGAAGATCCTCGCCTGAGGGCTGGTCGGGAGCGCCATGGTCCAGACGCCCTTGGAATCCGCATCGGCGAACGCGGCCTGGCCCTCGGGCGTGGCGAGACGCACGCGGGAATTGGCCGGCGCCTGGCCCATGATGCGCAGCCTTGCGCCCTCCGGCCGCGCATCGGTCACGCGGGGCGCGGTGAAGTAGCCCGGGTCAGGCTGAGCGCCGGGGGTCTTCGCGGCCGGGGCCAGGGGCGGCGCGCCTTCGCCGCAGGCGGCCGTCAGCGCGGCGGCGAGCGTGAGAGACGCGGTTGTGAGAAGGCGGCGACGCACGGCTTTGCTTGAAACTCCCTGGCCCGGAGCCTAGCTAATCGGTCTTTCCCGCGATGGCCGCAAGCGGCCGCGCCGATTCTCCAGGAGCTTCATCGAATGGGCGCTGCGCCCCAAGGCCTCGATTCCGTCTGCGTCTTCTGCGGTTCTTCGGATGCGGCGGACCCGGCCCTGCTGGCGGCGGCTTCGGAGCTCGGCCGCGCGCTGGCGGCCGAACGCCTCTCGCTGATCTATGGTGGCGGCGGGGTCGGGCTGATGGGCGCCTGCGCACGCGCCGCGCACGAGGCCGGCGGCAAGGTCCTGGGCATCATCCCCGACTTCCTGATGGACCGGGAACGGCGTCTGGATGTGGTCGAGACCGTCGTCGTCACCTCCATGCACGAACGCAAGATGATGATGTTCGAGCGCTCCGACGCCTTCGTGGTGCTGCCCGGCGGGATCGGCACCCTGGAAGAGGTGGTGGAGCTGCTGTCCTGGCGGCGTCTGGATCTGCACGGCAAGCCGGTGGTGTTCTATAGCCCAGATGGCTTCTGGGAGCCGCTGTTCAAGCTGTTCCAGCATACCGTGGACGAGAACCTGACGCCGCCGAGCTTCATGCACAGCTGGACGGCGGTCGAGAAGGTCGAGGAGATCATCCCCGCCCTGAGGGCCGCCGCCCCCGAGGGACCGGACGCCGCGCCGGACGTGGCGGAGCTGACCTGAAGCGTCGGCCGCCTCGCCTCGCGGCGAGGCCCCCTCACCCGGCTTCGCCGGGAGCTCCCCCAGCGGGGGAGCATCTTGAGCCCTTTAGATCCTCCCCCTTTGGGGGAGGTGGATCGCGGCGATAGCCGCGATACGGAGGGGGTTGCGGCGGCTCCCCCTCCCCTTGCGGCGAGGCCCGCCCGGGTTCGTCGGGAGCTCAGTAGGGGAGCATCTTGAGGTGTTCAGGCGCGCCAGCGCTCCAGCATCACGATCTCGCTGCGGTACTCGGTGCGGCCGAATTCCTTGAAGCCGGCCTTTTCGGCGACGCGCAAGGAGGGTGCGTTGGCGGGGTCGATGATGCAGACCGTGCGGCGGCTTTCGAAATTGGCGTCGCCCCAGGCGAGGGCCGCGGCGATGGCTTCGCTGGCATAGCCCTTGCCCTGGGCGGCGGCCGACATCACCCAGCCGATTTCCGGCGTATCCCCGAAGGGCGGCTCGAGCGCGCGCTGGAAATTGCCGAAGCCGATATCGCCGACGAGCCGGCCGGTGTCCTTCTCGCAGACCATCCAGGCGCCGAAGCCCATCTCCTCCCAATGGCCGATATTTCGCAGCAGGCGGCTCCAGGTCTCTTCACGCGAGGCCGGCTTGCCGCCGATGAACCGCGTCACCTCCGGATCGCCCCAGATCGCGGCGAACGCCTCCAGGTCCGAGACCTGCTGACCGCGCATGACGAGGCGCTCGGTTTCCAGCACGGGCGCGCGGCTCATTTGCGGGTCACCACGTCGCGGAAGCCGTTGACGATGGGATAGCGACGGTCGCGGCCAAAGGCCCGGGGACCGATCTTCACGCCGGGCGCGGCCTGCCGGCGCTTGTATTCGGAATTGTAGAGCAGGCGCTGCACCTTCTCGACGACCTCGGGCGCAAAGCCGCGGCCGACGATTTCGTCGAGGGTCGCTTCCTCTTCGACCAGGCCGTGGAGGATGGCGTCCAGTTCAGCGTATTCGGGCAGGCTGTCCTGGTCCTTCTGGTCAGGCCGCAGCTCGGCCGAAGGCGCCTTGGTGAGGATGCGTTCTGGGATCGGCGCGGCGGCGACGCCGAACGGGTCATTGGCGTTGCGCCAGTCGCAGACGGCGTAGACCTCGGTCTTGTAGACGTCCTTCAGGACGTTGTAGCCGCCGGACATGTCGCCATAGAGCGTGGCGTAGCCGACGGCCATTTCGGACTTGTTGCCGGTGGTCAGCAGCATGTGGCCGAACTTGTTGGAGAGCGCCATCAGGGTCAGGCCGCGGGCCCGGGCCTGGATGTTCTCCTCGGTGGAGTCCGGCGCCCTGCCTTCGAAATGCGGCGTCAGCATCTGGGCGAAGGCGCTGACAGCCGGGGCGATCGAAATCTCGTCCAGGCGCACGCCCAGGCGCTGAGCGCAGTCGGCGGCGTCCTCCAGGCTCTCGCGGCTGGTGTACATCGAGGGCAGCATGAAGCAGCGGACGCGGTCGGGACCCAGGGCGTCGGCGGCGACAACGGCGCTGATCGCCGAATCCACGCCGCCGGAAAGTCCAAGCAAAACACCTAGAAAGCCGGATTTATTCACGTAGTCGCGCAGGCCGAGGACCATTGCGCGGTAGATCTCTTCCGGACCGGTCGGCCAATCGGCCATGGGACCATCGACCAGGGCCCAGCCGCTGACGCCCTTCTCCCAGGTGGTCAGGGCGAAGGCCTCCTCGAACATGGGCATGCGCATCACGACCTCGCCGGCGGAGGAGAGCGCGAAGGAGCCGCCGTCGAAGACCAGCTCGTCCTGGCCGCCGACCTCGTTGACATAGAGCATCGGCAGGCCGGTTTCGGCGACGCGAGCCTTGGAGACTAGCATCCGCTCATCATCGGCCGTGCGGCGGAAGGGCGAGCCATTGGGCACGAGCAGGATCTCCGCGCCCCGGGCGGCGAGATCAGCGCAGACCGCGGCCGACCAGATGTCCTCGCAGACGGGCACGCCCAGGCGCACGCCTTTCCATTCAAAGACCGAGGGCTCGGGGCCCGGCTCGAAGACGCGCTTCTCGTCGAAGACGCCGTAGTTCGGCAGGTCGCTCTTCAGCGCGACGCCCTTGATCTCACCGTCGGCCAGGAAGGCGAGGCCGTTGTGCGGCCGCCTCCGCGGGTCGGCGTTGGGCCAGATGACGCCGATCAGCACGGCCGGCCCGTCCTTGGTTTCGCGCGCGAGACGCTCGACCGCCGCCTTGCCGGCGGCCCAGAAGGCCGGCTTCATGGCCAGGTCTTCCGGCGGATAGCCGTTGATGAAGAGCTCGGAAAAGAGCGCGATGTCGGCGCCGGCGGCCTTGGCCTGGGCGATCCGCTCCTTGGCGAGGGCTTCGTTGTGGGCGACGGCGCCCACGGTCGGATTGGCTTGGACGGCGGCGATCACGAGGCGTTGTGTCATGCCTCGTGATGTAGCCTTGGTCGCCGAATGGGGCCAGAGCCTGCGGTCAGGCGATCGCGCCGGGGAGCGCTTTTGCGAACGCCTTCATCGCTGCGGGATCGGCGACCGCCACCCGGGCCCAGCCAGGGGCGCCGCCGGTGAACTGACGCACCAGCACGCCAGCCGCCTCGAGGCGCTTGATCGCATCGAGCGAGCGGAAATTGGTCCAGACATAGCTGCCGGCCGATCGCAGATAGGAGAGCTTGGCCGCCTCGCAGGCGCGGTAGATCACCTGGCGTCCCTCCTCCATCGCGCGGTTGGAGGCGGCGAGATAGGCCGCATCCCTGTAGCTCACCGCCGCCGCGGCGAGGCCCGGTCCGTTGCGGGAGGGCGCCAGCAGCATGCGGATGGCGCGGGCGCGCTCCGGCTGAGCGATGCAATAGCCGATGCGCACGGCGGCGAGGCCGTAGGACTTGGAGAAGGTGCCGACCACGACGACGTCGTGCCCGGCCGCCACGAGATCTGCGACGCTCTCGGCGCCGGGGTCGGCCGTCATGTCGATGAAAGCCTCGTCGACGATCACCGGCGCCGTACGCGCCGCCTTTACGCAGAACTCGCGCAGCCGTCCGCGGTCGGCCAACAGGCCGGTGGGATTGTTGGGATTGCAGACATAGACGAGCTTCACGTCGGGCCCGAGACCGGCGGCCATGGCGGCGAGATCGATCTGCTGGTCGGGCGCCATGGCGATGCGCCGCGTCCCCTGCCCCACCCGCTCGGCGTACTTGATGTGGGTGTCGTAGGTGAGCGCCGGCGCCAGCTGAACGCCGCCCTTGGTCCAGAAGGACGACATCATCGCCAGCGGCTCCAGGGCGCCGGTGGAGATGGCGACATGGGCAGGCGTCACGCCATTGGCCTTGGCGATAACCTCCATGAGCCGCATCTCTTCCTGGTGGGGATAGTGCTCCACATGGGTCACCGCTTCGGCCATGGCGCGCCTGGCGGCGTCGCTGGGGCCAAAGGGGTTCTCGGTGATGTTGAGCGCAGCCACGGCTTCGGCGGCGCCGGCCGAGGCCGGCAGGGCCGCCAGAGCGAGGGCGGCGAAGCCTCGACGCGATAGTTCGGCCATGTCCGCCCCCTCCTAGAAGCTCGCGTTCAGGCGGACATAGTAGAGCCCGCCATCGGTATCGTAGACAGCGTTGCGCGAATAGATCAGCCCGCGGGAGGCCTGGAACGTCGCCTCGTCCGGATAGGTGTCGAAGAGGTTCTCCGCGCCGACCGTCACCTTCACCTGATCGGTGATCCTGGCGGTGAGCGACAGGTCTACGAAGGTGCGCGCGCCGAAGGTCTGGACGAGGTCCGCCGACGATTGGAACTGGGCGTCGGTCCATTCGCCGAAGTAGCGGACACGGGCCATGCCTTCGAACCGGCCAAGGGCGTAGGTGGCGGTCACATTGCCGGTGTGCTCGGGAAGGCCATCCTCGATGTTGATGCGGGCGAGGTTCGAGACCTCGGTCACGTTCGAGCGCGTGACCTTGGTGTCGTTCCAATTGTAGGCGGCGGTCAAGGTGAGCGCGCCATCGCCGACCGGCCGCCGCCACGACCCGACGGCGTCGAGCCCCTGGGTTCGCGTGTCGAAAGCGTTGGTGAAATAGCTGACCGAGGTGAGCGAATCCGCACCGGGCACGCCCAAGGCGATCAGCTGGGCCCGGATCGCCGGCGTGACCGTGAAGTTGGCCGAGGTGGCGAAGCGGTCCTCCACCTCGATCCGGTAGTAGTCGAGCGAAGCGGTCAGGCCGAGGTCCGGATTGCGATAGGCGAGCCCGACCGAGACGTTCTTCGACTGCTCCGGCTTCAGGGCTTGCGCGCCGAAGAACTGCGCCACCGGATTGGACGGCGAGAGGCGGCCGGCGGTGAAGAGCTGCAGGGTCGAGGTGTCGAGCCCCTGGGAGGTCCGGGTGCTGTTGAGCTGGCCCGGCGTCGGCGCCCGGAAGCCGGTGGAGACGGCGCCGCGAACGGCGAGGTTCGGCGTCAGTTCGTAGCGCACGGCCAGCTTGCCGTCGGTGGTCGAGCCGAACTCCGAGAAATCCTCGTAGCGGATGGCGACGTCGGTGGAGAAGGCCTTCGTCCAGGCGAGGTCGAGATCGACATAGCCGGCGTAGCTGGTCTGGTCCCACGAGCCGGCCTGGCTGTCGCTATAGCCCGGGAAGCCGTTGGAGCCGGACGGCAGGCCCGACACCGCGCCGGGCCCGACCTGATAGGACATCGGATCGCCGGCGCCGATCTTGTAGGTCTCCACGCGGCGTTCGAGGCCGAAGGCGAGGTTCGCCGGCTGGGCGAGGAAGCCGAGGGCCAGCGGCTTGGTGACGTCGAGGTTCAGGTTCTGCTCGCGCTGGGTGAGGACGCCCGCCCGGAAGCTGGTCGGCGACTGCGGACCGAAGGAGGCGTTGATCGTCTCGTCGATGAAGTAGTCGATCTTGTCCTCGCCGAGCGAGGCGTTGAAGTCCCAGGACCAGCCGTCACCGATCTCGCCGCGCAGCCCGGCGTTGAGGCCGTAATCGGTCTCGTCCTGGCCGAACTTGGGCGCAAAGCCCACGGGATAGATCTGGGCGAGGTTCCAGCCCAGGAAGACGGGGCTGTTGCGATAGGCGGTGTCGTTCGACGGATTGCGCCAGTTGAAGTCGGTGACCCCGCTGGAGTCGGTGTAGGTCCCGAAGGCGTAGAGCTCGACGGCCTCGCTGAGCGGCAGCGCGGCGTCGATGACGAAGCGGGTGGCCTCGCGGTCCGGCTGGCCCCAGCGCTGAACGGGATTTGGCACCTGCAGATGGGGATTGGCCTGCTGGAAGGCGATGGCGTCCGCCCGTTGCCGCGTGCGCGAGGTCGCCTCGCTATCGGTATAGGTCAGGGTCGCGACCACATGCCCCCCGTCGCCGAGCGCCCAGCCGGCGCGGAAGCCGCCCTCCAGCACCCGGCCGTCGCCCTCGTAATATTGCGACGCCTGGGCGAAGGCGTTGTAGCCTGGTTGATCGTCGAGGATGAGGTTGATCACCCCGGCGATGGCGTCGGAGCCGTATTGGGCCGAGGCGCCGTCCCGCAGCACCTCGATGCGCTTCAGGGCGAAGCTCGGGATCTGACCAAGGTCAACGCCTTGCGCCCCGCGTCCGCCCAGCAGGGCCGAACGGTGCCGGCGCTTGCCGTTGATCAGGACCAGGGTTTGGTCCGGCGAGAGGCCGCGCAGCGTCGCCGGACGCACGAAGGCTTGCCCGTCGGCGGCCGGAAGGCGCTGGACGTTGAAGGACGGCACGGCGGCGACCAGCTTTTCCATCAGCTCGTCCGAGGCGGTGCTTTCCAGCACCTGGTCGGAGACCACGTCCACCGGGGCGGGGGATTCGAAGGCCGTTCGGTCGATCCGGCGGGTGCCGGTGACGATCACATCCTCCACCTCGTTGGCGGCGTCCGCTTGCGCGAAGGCTGGTTCAGCCAGAGCCAAGGCGAGCACGGTCCAAGCGGCGGTGGTCATGAGGCGCATGCGAAAATCCCCGAACAAGAAGAGGGGCGCTCGCTAGCCCGCGCCTATGACGCGACAAGCTCAACTATATGAAAGCTCTGCGACAGACCGGCCGCGCGTCAGGCGACGTTCGCCGCCGGAGCGACGGCTTCCAGGTGGGTGCGGATGCGCTCCGCATCCGCCAGGGTTGCGGGATTGTAGACAACCATCGCAAGGTCCGGCCGCGCGTCGACGGCGAAGGCCGAGTATTCGAAGGCGAGCGGACCTAGGACGGGATGACGGATGTGCTTCACGCCTTCGCCGTAGCCGCGCACGTCATGCTGGCGCCAGAGGCTCTCGAACTCGGGGCTCAGTCGACATAGCTCATCGACCAGGGCGCCGACTTGGGTCACGGCGCCCGCGCGCGCAGCGTCCGCGCGAAAAGCGGCCACGACGAACCGCGCCACGCTCTCCCAATCGGGCTGCGCCGCGCGCGCGCCGGGATCGCCGAAGATGACGCGCAGGATGTTGCGACGCCCTGGCGGCAAGGAGCCGTAGTCGAACAGGACGGCGGCGGCGGCGCGATTCCAGGCCACGACATCCCAGGTGGCGGTCCTCACGAGGGCGGGGCTGACTTCCAGGGCGTCGAGCAGCCGCTGCAGCCGGGGAGTCACGCCCTCGGCGGATCGATAACGGACCTCCGGCGGACGGCCGAGCCCGATGAGGAAGAGGTGCTCGCGTTCCACCTCGGTGAGCACCAGCGCCCGAGCGATCCGATCGAGCACGTCGGCCGATGGCGCGCCGCCCCGGCCCTGCTCGAGCCAGGTGTACCAGGTGGTGCTGATGTTGGCGCGCTGAGCCACCTCCTCGCGCCGCAGCCCCGGCGTTCGCCTGCGCGCGCCGCCGAGGCCGAAGGCCGCTGGGTCCAGGCGCGTCCGGCGGTCCCTCAGATAGGCGCCCAGAACGTTGTCACTCATGCGCTTCGCCAATCCCAGTAGGAATTATACCCCGATAAGATCACTACTTTATCAGGAACCAGGCCGGCGGGAGAGTGCGCCTGACCAAGAGTCAGGAGATCTCCATGCGTGTTTTCGTAACCGGCGCCACGGGCTTCGTCGGCTCGGCCGTCGTTCAGGAACTATTGTCGGCGGGCCACGAGGTGCTCGGCCTGGCGCGGTCGGACAACGGGGCGGCGGCATTGGCCGCAGCCGGCGCGCGCGTCCACCGCGGCTCACTCGCCGATCTAGAGAGCCTGCGGAGCGGCGCGGCCCAGGCCGACGGCGTGATCCACACGGCCTTCAACCACGACTTCTCGAAGTTCGCCGAGAACGCCGCCGAAGACCGGCGCGCCATCGAGGTCCTGGGCGCCGCGCTCGAGGGCTCCGAACGCCCGCTCCTGGCGACGTCCGGCCTGGCTGGGCTGGCGCAGGGGCGATTGGCGACCGAGGAGGACGCCGCGCCGGCGCCGCTGCCGCAGTATCCCCGTGCGACGGAGGCGGCGATCGCGGCCGTAGCTGCGCGCGGCGTTCGAGCGGGGGTCGTCCGTCTGCCCCCCTCCACGCACGGCGTAGGTGACCACGGCTTCGTGCCGATTCTCATCGACATCGCACGCAAGGCGGGGGCTTCGGCCTATATCGGCGAGGGCGCCAATCGCTGGCCGGCCGCGCACCGGCTGGATGCGGCTCGCCTCTATCGGCTGGCTTTGGAGGACGGCGCGTCCAGCGGCCCCTATCACGCCGTCGCGGAGGAAGGCGTGCCTTTCCGGGCGATCGCCGAGGCGATCGGGCGCGGGTTGAATGTTCCGGTGGTCGCCTTGCCGCCAGATGAGGCCGCCAAGCATTTCGGCTGGTTCGCCACCTTCGCGGGCGCGGACATTCCGGCGAGCGCCGCCCGCACCAAGGCGCAGCTCGGCTGGGAACCGACGCGGCCGGAACTTCTCGCCGACATCGAACAGGCCGGATATTTCGAGGGCTGACGCGACCTTCCGCTGCGCGGCGCCTGCGGGAAAAGAAGAAGGGCGGCCTGAAGGCCGCCCTTTTGAACCTTAGTCGTCGCGGTGAACGCGTTCGCGGCGTTCGTGCCGCTCCTGGGCCTCAAGGCTCAGCGTCGCGATCGGACGGGCCTCCAGGCGGGCGACGCCGATCGGCTCGCCCGTATCCTCGCAGTAGCCGTATGAGCCGTCCTCGATCCGGCGCAACGCTTCGTCGATCTTGGAGATCAACTTACGCTGGCGATCCCGAGTGCGCAGCTCAAGAGCTCGGTCGGTTTCCGACGTCGCCCTGTCCGCAAGGTCAGGATGATTTTCAGTTTCGCTCTGAAGATGGGTGAGGGTTTCGCGGGATTCCCGCAGGATATCCTCTTTCCAATTCAAGAGCTTTTGCTTGAAGTAAGCGAGCTGACGCTCGTTCATGAACTCCTCGTCCTCGGAAGGACGATACTCTGGTTTTTCAACCAACGTCGCGGCCGTGCTCATAGACGCCTCAAGCCCCCTCGGTACATTCCCCCGACACACGCCGGGGGGCTTATACCAAAAGTAAATTCGCTTTCAACGAACCTTGCTCTCGACTGGCCATTAGGCCGCACGATTCGCACGTTCGAGTTTAGCGAGCTCCACGGCAGCACGGGTTTCGATCTCGTTCAATACACCTTCAAGCCGCTCATCATCGGTGGCGAGGCGCTCGTCGTGAACGGCCTGTTTCAAACGCTCAAGATCGTTAAGGGAAACATCGCCCGAAAGGAGCGCGATCTTCACGTCTTCGAGAACATCGAGGATCCGCCCCGCCCGGCTGACCGCGCGTTTCTTCCGCTCCAGCGGGCCGCCGATGTCCTGCAGGGCGAGAATCGCATCGACGCTCATCACCCCGGCCACCCCGGCCGCGCGCGCCACCTGGGCCGCTCCCGCCGCCGCCGCGGACGGGCCCAGCTGGAAGCCTTCGCCGCCGGCGGGCTTGGCCTTGCCGGGGCCGCTTGGCGCGCCCACTCCGCTGGTTCCGCTGACCTTCATGACAGGCCCTCTATCATGCTTCGCCCTGAAGTTCGTCGGCCAAGCTTAGGGTATGGTTAATGCCGGGCAATTTCTGCCGACAGGCGCCTCCCGCTCAGTTTGGGGACATGCCTCTTTATTGATTTCGTTCAACATTCCCTCTGGCACGGCAGTGGCATTGGTCGAGGCGAGCTCGATCAGTCCGCCTGCGCAGGGGTTCCATGCGTCGTCCGTTCCATCTCTTCAGCGCCGCCCTTCTCGCCGCCGCACTCGCTGCGGGGCCGAGCTTCGCCAAGTCGCGCATCAAGGACATCGTCGAGTTCGAGGGCGTCCGCGAGAACATGCTGGTGGGCTATGGTCTGGTCGTCGGCCTGAACGGCACCGGCGACACCCTCCGCAACGCACCGTTCACGCGGCAGAGCCTTGAGGCCATGCTGGAGCGGTTGGGCGTCAACACCCGCGACGCCAACCTCAACACCAAGAACGTCGCGGCGGTCATGGTCACGGCGCGTCTGCCGCCGTTCGCCGCCGCCGGCTCCCCGATCGACGCCTCGGTCTCGGCCATGGGTGACGCCAAGAGCCTCCAGGGCGGCACCTTGCTGGTCACGCCGCTGATGGGCGCGGACGGCCAGGCCTATGCGATCAGCCAGGGCACGGTGCAGACCGGCTCCATCTCGGCCAGCGGCGCGTCCGGCTCCTCGATCTCCAAGGGCGTTCCGACCGCCGGCCGCATCGCCGGCGGCGCGATCGTGGAGCGAGAGGTCGGTTTCCAGCTCGCCAGCATGAACGAGCTGCGCATGACCCTGCGCAATCCGGACTTCAGCACAGCCCGCAAGATCGCCGACGTGGTGAACGCGCGCTTTCCCGGCGCGGCCCGGGCCGACAACCCGACCATCGTGACGGTTCGGCCGCCCGGGCCGCAGGACCTGGTGTCGTTCATGTCCCAGGTGGAGAACCTGAGCGTCGACACCGACGCCCCGGCCAAGGTGGTCATCGACGAGGTCGCCGGCGTGATCGTGATGGGCGAGAACGTCCGGGTCTCCACGGTGGCGATCGCCCAGGGCAACCTCACCATCACCGTGCGCGAGGCGCCGGCGGTGAGCCAGCCCGCCCCCTTCAGCCGCGGTCAGACGGCCATCGTTCCGCAATCCGACGTCGAAGTGGACGAGGAGAAGGGCAAGAAATTCATCACCGTGCGCGACGGCGCCTCCCTGGCGAGCCTCGTGGCGGGGCTCAATGCGCTCGGCGTGACTCCGCGGGACATGATCTCGATCCTGCAGACCATCAAGGCGGCCGGCGCCCTGCAGGCCGACATCGAGGTGATGTGATGGAGCTAGCGTCCGCCTCGCCCTTCGCCCTGCCCTCGCCCGAGCCGATCCAACTTACCGCCGAGGAGCTGGCCAAGCGCGGCCAGATCCAAAAGACGGCCAAGGACTTCGAGGCGTCCTTTCTCTCGGTGATGCTCGGCCAGATGTTCAGCGAAGTCGGCGCGGATGCGCCCTTCAATGGCGGCGCTGGAGAGCAGGCGTTCAAATCCTTCCTGAGCGACGCCATGGCCAAGCAGATGGTCAAGGCGGGCGGGGTCGGGCTTTCCGACCGCGTCGCCCAGGAAATGCTGAAACTTCAAGGCCTCAGTTAGGAGTTTTCGAATGGCGATCTCCGCCACGGACGCCGCCGATCGCGTGGAGCAGCTCACTGCGCTCACAGAGCGGCTTACCGAACTCGTCGCGCTGGACGCGCAGGCCTTCGAACAGCGGCGGCCGCAGGACGCCGGCCGCAACCTCGACGAGACCTCGAAGCTGGCGAACATCTATCGGCACGAGTCGGCGCGGGTGCGGGCCAATCCGAACCTCGTGGCGGCGGCCCCGCTCGAGCAGCGCATGCGCCTGATCCGAGCGACGGAGGCCTTCGACGCGGTGCTGGCCCGGCAAGGCCGCGCCCTGGAGGCGGCCAAGACCGTGACCGAGGGCCTGGTGCGCGCCATCGCCGAGGAGGTGGCCTCGCAACGCCAGACCGGGACCGGCTACGGCCACGGCGGCGTCGCCGCGGCCCCGGCCACCGCCACGGCCATCACGCTGAACAAGCGAGCTTAAGCAGCGCCACGGCTCCCCGCCGCGGGACTTCCGTCGAGCTCGTCGCGTATGGATGGCCGGGACCTGACGGCCCGACCATGACGAAGAGAAACATTCCAACGCGGCTACGGCGCTCTCGATCGCGAATTAAACACTTGTTTGACCCAGCGTCATGGGCGTAGCCTTGAGGATGTCGCCGGGCTGTTCCGGCGATCGCGTTCTCAGGGCGGGGTGAAAGTCCCCACCGGCGGTGATGGCGGCCTTGCAGCCGCACGAGCCCGCGGGCGCCTGGCGGCCGATAGGTTCGCCAGGGACAGCAGATCCGGTGCGATCCCGGAGCCGACGGTTAGAGTCCGGTTATGAGAACCGCTGGCGACGGCCAGTCTTTGCGCGTCATTGCACGCGTGGAGTCCCCTGGCCGAGGCCTAGCGTCTCCCTGAGTCGTGGTTTCGCCCAACTCAGGGATCTGACCATGACCCAACTTGTCACCCACTTCGAAGTCCCCACCGCCAACGGCGCCTATCGACTGGCGCGCATCGCGTTCGTCCAGTCCAGCTGGCACAGCGAGATCGTCGATAACGCCTATCAGGGCTTCATGAAGGAGATCGCCGGGCTCGGCTTCTCCGAAAACACCATCGATCGTTTCGAGGTGCCCGGGGCCTTCGAGATCCCGCTGCACGCCCAGACCTTGGCCAAGACCGGCCGCTACGCCGCGATCGTGGCGGCCGGGTTCGTGGTGGACGGCGGCATCTACCGGCACGACTTCGTCGCCTCGACCGTGATCTCCGGCCTCATGCAGGTTCAGCTGGCGACAGAAGTGCCTGTCTTTTCGGTGGTTCTGACGCCGCACCATTTCCATGAGCACGACGTCCATCAGGGCTTCTTCCGTGAGCACTTCCTGGTCAAGGGCGCCGAGGCCGCGCAGGCCTGCGCCCGCACCCTGGCGAGCCTGGCCAAGCTCGCTGCGGCGGCGTGAGGAGGGGCATGATGCAGGAGACCGTCTCCGTTCCTCCCGGCTTCGAGCGGCACTATCGCAAGAGCCCGGTCACCGATCCGTGGGAGCCGATCTACAGCCGCAAAACTGAAGGGGCGGTGGTTCTGGGCCTCGTCGCGGAAGCCGCCCACACCAACAGCCGCGGTTTCGTCCATGGCGGCCTGATCAGCGCCCTTGCGGACAACGCCATGGGACTCTCCTGCGCGCGGCGGCTAGGGGATCAGGCGAGCCTCGTCACCGTGAACCTCACCCTCGATTTCCTGGGAACGGCCAGGATCGGGCAGTGGCTGGAATTCGACACAGTGTTCGTGCGGCCCGGCGGCACGCTGTCGTTCACCCAGGCCTTCGTCACCGCCGATGGCGAGCCCTGTGCGCGGGCCAATGCGGTGTTCCGCATGGTGCGCAAGCCGGAGGTCTCCGCGTGAGCGCCTATGTGATCGCCGAAATCCGCATCCATGACCAGGCGCGCTACGACCGCTATCGCGCCGGGTTCATGCCGGTGCTGGCCCGCTATGGCGGGCGGCTGCTGGCCGCCGACGAGCGGCCGCAGGTGCTGGAGGGGGCCTGGAACGGGGACAAGGTCGTGGTGCTGGAGTTCGACGACGACCAGAGCGCTCGCGCCTGGGCGAATTCCGCGGAGTACAGGGCCATCGCCGCAGATCGCCTGGCGGCGACGGACGGGCTTGCCCTGCTGGTCGCCGGGATGACCTGAAGCAAAGGAGGCGTCCTGGAAACCGGGACGCCTCACTCTCCTATCAGGCGAAAAATACGCGCGCTACTAATAGTTGCGAGCGATATGCAAACCTATGACCTAGAATCAGCGCCATAGCGCGGCGTTCGCTGATCTAAGTTCGCTCCCCGCCGCAGGGTTATCGCGTAATATACGCAATTATTAGCATTTTTTCTAACTCCCACATGCGAACGTGTCGCACGTGGACGGGCTTGCGTCCGAACCGAAACACCCGCAACCATCGCGTTAGCCACAGTTGAGCTTTTGGGGGCGAGTCTTTGGCGTGATTACGTATTTTGCGTAATTTCGCCGAGCTCGAAAAGCGATGAACAACGGCTTTGGAGAGCCATCGGTCGTTACGGCCGGAGAGATCAGTCGGAACTTCGGGCAATGGCAGGACAGGGCCCTCAGCGGTCCCGTGATCGTCACCCATCACGGGCGGCCGCGCGTCGTCCTGGTGTCGGCCGACTACTATTCCAGTTCGAAGGCGAACGTTCCGCGCGAGCGCGACCAGCCCTCGTTCGAGACCAGCCAGGCCGCCATTCTGGATCATATGGCCGAGGCATTCATGGCGCTGGACGACCAGTTGCGGGTGACGGCGGTCAATCACGTGTTCGAGGCGCTGATCGGGCTCAGCGCTTCGCAGATGGTCGGCAGGACCTGGCAGGACCTGTTTCCGCCGGTCACGCGCGCGGCGCTGGCCGAACGGCTGAAGCGTGTGCTCAGCAGCGGCGAGGCGCTCGATTTCGAGGCCTCGGGCGATGGTTTCAGCGGCCGGCGCTACGCCGTGCGCGCCTTTCCCTATCCGGGCGGGGTGGCCGTGCTGATCCAGAATCGCACGGCCGAGCATGATATGCGCTCGCAGCTGCGGCAGGCGCTCGCCCTCGAGACGGCGCTCGCGGCCGTCTCGGACCTCATGGTCCTGCGGCTGAACCTGCGGGGGCTGCTGGCCGAGGTGAGCGACGCGTTCGCCAGGCTTGTCGGTTTCAGCAAGGAGGAGCTCCTGGCCCGGCGGCTCTCCGACCTGGTGGATTCCTCGGATCGTGACGCGCTCGCCGCGGCGGTGGAGCGGGTGATGCAGAGCGGGGAGCCGGCGCAGCTCTCCGCCAAGCTTCTCGTTCGCGACGGCGGCAAGCTCCAGGCCCGGTTGGGGCTGGCCGCGGTCATCGACGACCTCGCGCCCCAGGGCGTGGCGGTGGCGATGAGGCTCGACCGCCAACCTTGAAAATTACCGACGCCTGTCGGCACGGCCCCCCTTTGAACGTCTTGCAACCGAGCCCAAATGACGGGCCCGGCCGCACGCGGTCTTGAGGGAAATGTGCTGGCCCGCTCGGGCCGAAGCGAAAGCAGAGGCTCTGAGGGTCATGAAGAACGGTTTCGTCCGCCTAGCGGTTGTGCTCGGCCTGATCACGGCGGCGGGGCCGTTCGCGATCGACATGTACCTGCCCGCCCTCCCCTCCATCGGCGGCGCGCTGAACGCCAGCGCCGCGGCGGTGCAGATGAGCCTCACCGTCTTCTTCATCGTGCTGGGCGTCTGCCAGCTGGTCTACGGCCCCATGGCGGACATGTTCGGCCGCAAGCCGCCGATCTATGCGGGGCTCGTGCTCTTCATCGCCGGCAGCATCGGCTGCGCCCTGGCCCCCTCGGTCGAGGCCCTGATCGGTTTTCGCGTGCTGCAGGCCATCGGCGCCTGCGCAGGCATGGTGGTCCCCCGGGCCATCGTGCGCGACCTGCACACCGGGCACGAGGCTGCGCGGCTCATGTCCCTGCTGATGCTGGTGGTGAGCGTCTCGCCGATCCTGGCGCCCCTGGCCGGCAGCGCCCTGATCGCCGCCGGCGGCTGGCGAGCGGTCTTCTGGGCGGTGACCATAGCCGGCGTCGTGAGCCTGCTGCTCGCGCTGCTGCAACTGGAAGAGACGCGCCCCGCCGAGCGGCGCGCCGAAACCTCGTGGTCCAGCGTCCTTGCCGGCTATCGCACCCTGCTGGCCGATCCGGCCTTCATGGGCCTGACGTTCGCGGGCGCGTTCGGCATGTCCACCTTCTTCGTATATCTCGCGGGCTCGTCCTTCGTGCTCATCGGCCACTATGGACTTTCGCCGACCGTCTACAGCCTGTTCTTCGGATTGAACGCCGTTTCGTTCTTCGGCGCGGCCCAGCTCAATGGCTGGCTCGCCAAGCGTTTTGGCATGGCCGCGATCACGCGGGCGGCGGCCACGGGCCTGGCGATCAGCATGGCCGGCCTCGTAGCCGTGACCGCCATCGGCGTCGAGCGGCTGGACGTGATGACCGCCTTCCTGCTCATCGCCTACGCCTTCCTTGGCGTGGTGGTGCCGACCACGGCGGTCCTGGCGCTCGATCATCACGGCGAGATCGCCGGCGCCGCCTCAGCGCTCATGGGCTCGCTGCAGATGGTGGTCGGGTCGGCGGTCATGGGCCTGGCCGGCCTGTTCGCCGACGGGACGCCGGGCCCGATGATCGCCAGCATGGGCGCCTGCGCCCTGATCTGCTTCGTCGTGACCCAGCTTTCCCTGCGCTTGGCGCCGGCCGTCCGCGCGCCGGCGGAATAGCTAGAGCCGCACCTCGCGCGTGATCTCGATGGCGTCGAGGAAATCGCGGTCATGGGTGACGACGAGGATGGCCCCGTCATAGCCGCGAAGCGCCGCCTCGACCGCGGCGATGGAATCCAGGTCGAGATGGTTGGTCGGCTCGTCCAGGATCAACAGTTGCGGCGGCGCGCTAGACATGAGGACGCAGGCGAGCGCAGCCCGCAGGCGCTCGCCGCCGCTCAAGGTGTCGACCCGCTTCTCGACCGCGGTGTTGCGGAACAGGAAGCGGGCCAGAGCCGCCTGTGCGTCGTTGCGGCTGGCGTCCGGATTGATGCGGCGGAATGCTTCAAGCAGGGTTTCTTCGGCGCGAAGCATCTCGGTCTTCTGATCGAAGAGCGCGGCGCGCGCGCCCAGGACCACACGCCCGGCCGTGGGCGCCAGCTCGCCGGCGGCGAGCTTCACGAGCGTGGTCTTGCCCGATCCGTTGGGGCCGGTGACGGCGACCCGTTCAGGACCGACGATCCGCAGCGAGAAATCGCGGATGACCGGCGCTTCATCGGGATAGGCGAACGTCGCATCTTCCAGGGCGAGCACGGTCTTTCCGGAGGCGAGGCCCGAAGGCGGCAAGGCGAAATCGAGCTTACGCAGACGTTCGACACGCTCCTGCGCCTCGGCGAGATCATCGGCGGCCTGATCCTGCAGGCGGGCGGCGAGACGCGCCTCCCGGCCGGCGGACGATTCGGCGCGCTCGGCTTGCGCGTCGAGGAACAACCGGGACTCGGTTCCCTTGGCGGCGAAGCGGCGGCCGGCGGCGTCGCGGCGGGCCTTGCGCTCGCGGGCGACCTGGACGTCCCGACCGACCTGGGCGAGGCGGCGCTCGGCGTTTTCCAGGTCCCGGGCCGCGGCGGCCTCTTCCTGCGCCTTGCGCTCGACATAGAGATCGTAGTTTCCGCCATAGACCTTCGCGCCATGGCCGCTCAGTTCGACGATGCGATCCATCTGGCGCAGCAGCTCGCGGTCGTGACTGACCACGATCGCGCCGCCCTTCCATGCCGCCAGGGCGCCGGCCACCAGTTCACGGGCCTCTACGTCGAGATTGTTGGTCGGCTCGTCGAGGAGGATAAGATCGGGTTCGGCGGCGAGCAGGCCAGCGAGCGCCGCCCGTGTCGCCTGACCGCCGCTCAAGGAGGCGGCGGGGCGATCCAGCTCCAGCCCATCGAGCCGGACTTGGGCGAGCGCGGCGTCCAACCGGGCCGGCAAGGTCCAGTCCGCCTCGGCGAAATCGGTTTCGTCACCCTCGCCGGCTTCCACACGAGCGAGCCGCGCGAGCGCCTCGCGTGCGCCAAGCAGGTCCGCCAGGGTGGCGCCCGGCGGCGGGGCGAGCGCCTGGCGAAGCACGCCCAGGCGACCGCGCACGACCACCGATCCGCCGGCCGGGACGAGCTCGCCCAGCATGAGGCGGATAAGCGTTGTCTTGCCGACGCCGTTGCGGCCGACAAGGCCGGTGCGTTCGGCTCCGAAGGCGAGGGTGAGGTCCTCGAAGAGGGCGTCGCCTTCAGGCGTGCGATAGGAAAGACCGTCGAGCGTAATGAAGGAGGGCATGGCAAACCGCGGAGAGAGGGGCGTTCGGGACGATGCGGATGTCCGTTGCGCGATCCATTGCGGTGAGCCTCCTTGATTGAAGAGGCCGATATAGGGGCGTTGGGCGCGCTCCGCAAATGGCGGTTTCCGGACCTCGCCCTGCGGCCCCGCTTGCCATCGGCCCGCCGCGTGCGGATTTGAAAGCAAGAGCCGGAGTTCCTGGCCGAGCCGGCGGGCCTATCCCATCGCTCATGACGAACGATGGAGCGTTGCAGATGCAGAGCTTATTCGAAACCGAAGCCGACCGCTGGTCGGCGGTTCTCGCCAAGGATACGAGCGCGGACGGCGCCTTTGTCTATTCCGTTCGGACGACCGGGGTCTATTGCCGGCCCAACTGCGCCGCGCGGCCGGCCAGGCGGGAGAACGTCGCCTTTTACGACTCCACCCAAGCGGCGGAGGCTGCGGGCTTTCGCCCCTGTAAGCGGTGCAAGCCCGACCAGGCGCCGCTCGCCGAACGCAATGCGGCGGCGGTGGCGCAAGCCTGCCGGATGATCGAGGACGCCGAGGAGACGCCCTCGCTCGACGATCTGGCGAGGGCGGCGGGCATGAGCCCCTTCCATTTCCACCGGGTGTTCAAGTCGGTGACCGGCCTGACGCCCAGGGCCTACGCCCAGGCGCGACGGGCCGAACGCGTGCGCTCGGCCCTCACAGGGAGCCGGACGGTGACCGAGGCGATCTACGACGCCGGATTCAACTCCGGCAGCCGCTTCTACGAGAAGTCCCAACAGGTGCTGGGCATGACCCCGCGCCGGTTCCGCGCTGGAGGCCAACAGTCGATCATCCGGTTCGCTGTGGGGGAATGCTCACTGGGCTCGATCCTGGTGGCCGCTACGGACAAGGGGGTTTGCGCCATCCTGCTGGGCGACGACCCGGAGGCCTTAGTGCGTGATCTGCAAGATCGCTTCGATCGCGCCGAACTGGTCGGCGGTGACGCGGCCTTCGAGGCGCTGGTGGCCAAGGTCGTGGGGCTCGTCGAGCAGCCGCGGCTTGGGCACGACCTGCCGCTCGATGTGCGCGGGACAGCTTTCCAGCAGCGGGTCTGGCAGGCGCTGCAGGAGATCCCGGCCGGCGAAACCGCCAGCTACGCGCAGGTGGCCGAGCAGATCGGCCGCCCTGGCGCAGTGCGGGCGGTAGCCCAGGCCTGCGCCGCCAACGCCCTGGCGGTGGCTATCCCCTGCCACCGTGTGGTCCGGACCGACGGCGCCCTCTCCGGCTATCGTTGGGGCGTTGAGCGCAAGCAGGCGCTGCTGCAGCGCGAGGCGGCGGCATGAGCGCGCTTCCGACGCTTGCGACCGTGTCAGACAGGATCGGGGAACTGGATTGGCCCGCGACCCTGGCCCAGTTGGACGCGCAGGGCTCGGCGGTGCTGCCAAACCTGCTGGAGCGGCGGACCTGCGAGGAGGTGGTGAGCCTCTATGACAGGGAGGAGGGATTTCGCAGTCGGGTGGTCATGAGCCGGCACGGCTTTGGCCGGGGCGAATACAAATACTTCGCCTACCCCCTGCCCCGACTCGTGGCGGAGCTGCGGTCCAGCCTCTATCCGCGCCTCGTCGACACCGCCAATCGGTGGAACGCCGAGATGGGGATCGCCACCCGCTATCCGGCGGACCATGCGGATTTTCTGAACGGCTGTCACGAGGCCGGTCAGCTTCGCCCCACGCCCCTGCTGCTGCGATACGGCCCGGGCGACTACAACTGCCTGCACCAGGACCTCTATGGCGAGCATGTCTTCCCGCTGCAGGTCGCCGTGCTGCTTTCAGAGCCGGGACGGGACTTCACCGGCGGCGAGTTCGTGCTGACCGAACAGCGGCCGCGCATGCAGTCGCGGGCGGAGGTCGCGCCGCTCCGTCAGGGCGACGGCCTGGTGTTCGCCGTGAACCAGCGGCCCGTGCGCGGAACCCGCGGCTCCTATCGCGTGACCATGCGCCATGGCGTCAGCCAATTGCGGTCGGGCGCGCGTCATACCCTCGGCGTCATCTTCCACGACGCCCTCTAAGACCATCAGGAGATCACAATGTCCTTCAGGATCACCGGCTTGCCGGTCGATGAGTTTCGCCCGCTGTTCGGCCTTCCCGACGCCGAACTCGCCGCCCGCGGCATGGTTCGCTACGTCTCCGACGCGCCAGTCGGCTACCCCTGCCGCATCACGCTCGAAGAGACGCCGCCGGGGGAGACGCTCATCCTGCTGAACTATGAGCACCTGGACGTCGACAGTCCCTATCGCGCGCGTCACGCCATCTTCGTGAGCGAGGCTGCGACGGAGACGCGGGTGGCGGTGGACGAAGTTCCCGGCTGCCTGACGGCGCGACCGCTGATCGCGCTGCGGGCCTATGATACGCACGGCATGATGACGTCGGCCGAACTGGCGCCCGGCCTCGACCTTCCTCCGGTTATCGAGCGAATGCTGGCCGATCGGCAGGTCGCCTATCTGCATGCCCATAACCCGGGTCGCGGCTGCTATGCGGCGCGGATAGATCGCAACTGAACCTTGCGCGCGGCGGCCAAACACTGAAGGTTCGAACCGTGTCATTTCGGGGAGAGGCGTCAGTGCTCAAGTTTGGTCTTCCGCTCGCAATCCTTCTGGCTGGGGCGGCCGCGCCGGCGCTCGCGCAATCTTCGCCGCAAACCAAGATCGCCCACGAGAACCTGATCGTCCTCGACACCCACTTCGACACGCCCGCGAACATGGCGGTCGACGGCTTCGACATCCGCCAGCGTCACGAGGTGATCGACGGCAGCCAGGTGGACTATCCGCGGATGGTCGAGGGCGGCGTGGACGGCGGGTTCTTCGTCGTCTTCACGCCGCAGGGGCCGAACACCAAGGAGGGCAATGACGCGGCGCGCGATCATGCGCTGCTGCGGACCGTAGTCATCCACGAAATGGTGGCCCGCAACCACGACCTCTTCGCGCTGGCGACGAAGGCGGAAGACGCCGCCGAGATCGCCAAGTCCGGCAAGCGCTTCGTCTTCATCAGCATGGAGAACGGCGCGCCGGTCGCCAACGACCTGACCTTGATGAAGACCTTCTACGACATGGGCGTGCGGATGATGAGCCCAGTCCATTTCGCCAACAACGCCCTGGCCGATTCTGCGACCGACCCCAAGGGACCGATCCACGGCGGCCTCTCGCCGCTGGGCAAGCAGTTCGTGGCCGAGGCCAACCGCCTGGGAATATTGCTCGATGCGTCCCACGCCTCCGACGAGGTGTTGGACCAGATGCTCGATCTGTCGAAGGCGGCGATCATCCTCTCCCACTCCGGCGCCAAGGCCATCTACGACCATCCGCGCAACGTACCTGACCGGTTGCTGCGCAAGCTGGCGGCCAAGGGCGGCGTGATCCAGATCAACGCCTTCACGGGCTACATGAAGGCTACGCCCGACAATCCGGCGCGCCGGGCGGCGTTGGCCGAGCTCAACCGCACCTATGGTGAGGCGCGTGAGGTGCCGGAGAGCAAGCGCGAGGCCTATCGCGCGGCGCGACGGGCCGTCGACGAGAAGTATCCGGTCCCGCGCGCCGACATGGACGACCTGATGAAGCACATCCTCCACGTGGCGAAGGTCGCCGGAAAGGATCACATCGGCATCTCTGGCGACTTCGACGGCGGCGGCGGCATCGAAGGCTTCGAGGACATCACCGACTTCCCGGCCCTCACCGAACGGCTGATCGCCGCTGGCTTCACCCAGGAGGACCTGGCGAAGTTCTGGGGCGGGAATGCGCTGCGGGTGCTGAAGGCCGCCGACGAAGCGAAGGCCAAGTAGCAGGCTTGCCTGACGCGGGGGCGTCCTCGCCAGGCTCTGCGGAAGAACATCCTCCGGAGAGCCTGCGATGTACGAGCATCTCGACCTGCGCCAAGACGGCGACGTGATCTGGGCGACCATGAACCGGCCCGAACGGCTGAACGCCTTGAATCGCCGGCTGGTGGAGGAGCTTCGGGACTTCTTCGTGGGCCTCTATTGGCGACGGGACGCGCGCGTCGTCGTGCTGTCCGGCGCGGGGCGGGCGTTCTGCGCGGGTCTGGACCTGAAGGACCGCAACACCCAGGGCTCGGGCGAGCGGTCGGTCGGGGCGGGCCTGACCGGTCAGCGGCAGATCAGCGAGATCGTGATCGCCATGCGCCGCTGCCCGCAGCCGATCATCGCCTGCGTCGACGGAGCCGCCAGCGGCGGCGGATTCGCCCTGGCGCTCGCCTCCGACGTACGCATCGCCACGCCACGGACGCGAATGAACGCGGCCTTCATCCGCATCGGCCTTTCGGCTTGCGACATCGGGGTGAGCTACTTCCTGCCCCGGATGGTCGGGTCTTCGGTGGCGGCGGAATACATGCTGACCGGCCGCTTCATCGACGCTGACCGGGCCTACCAGCTCGGCCTGGTCAGCCGCGTCGTCGAGCCGGATGCGATCGAGGCCGAGGCGCAGGGCTTCGTCACCGACATGCTGCACGCCACCCCGCTTGGCCTTCGCCTGACCAAGGAGGCGCTGAACCACGCCATCGACGCCCAGGGGCTGGAGGCCGCCATCGCCATGGAGGACCGCAACCAGATCCTGGCCAGCCTGGATGGCGATTTCGGCGAGGGCGTCGCGGCCTTCCTGGAAAAGCGCGCGCCCAGGTACGCGCGACGGGAGGGGTGAACCTCCTCTTCGTCACGGCCGTCCGAGAGCGTCAGCCCCGTTTCGGCGAGGCCGCAGCCTAGGCGTCCCGAATGAGCACTGTGCGCTCTACACGCACACCACGCCCGAGCGGGCGTCGGTATAGGCGCCGTCCGCATAGGCCAGTTCGCCGTTCACCAGCACCGCTTGGACGCCGCGCGCATCCCGGACATAGCGCATCCCCTCGCCCGGCATGTCGAACACCGGGCGCTCTTCGGCGCGGTCGATGGTCTCGAGATCGAAGATCACAATGTCGGCGGCAAGCCCCGGCCGCAGGCGGCCGCGATCCTTCAGGCCCCAGATGTCCGCGGTGTCGGCCGTGATCTTGCGCACCGCCTGTTCGAGGCTGAGGTGAGCGCCCTTGCGGACGAACTCGCTGAAGAGATAACCCGTGTCGCCATAGGTCGAGAACGAAGCGATGTGCGCCCCGCCGTCGCTTGCTCCGATGTGGACCAGCGGATGGGCGAGCATCGGTCCCACGCGGTCGGTGACCTCGTGCCCCATGTCGGCGGCCAGGAACGCGACGTCGAGGCCATGCTCCAGCGAAAGGTTGATCAGCGCCAGGGCGGGCGGCTCCCCCCGCTCCGCGGCGAGGTCGCCCAGGGTGCGACCGACCCACTCGGCGGGCGCGGCGTCGCCCCCGCGCACGATCAGGCCGCCCATCATCCTCCGCCCCCCGTCCGGACCGAGGTCCTCGACCATCTTGGCCACCGTCTCCGGATCGCGCAGCGCCGCCAGGCGCTGCTCCAGCGGCTGGCGCAGCACGCGCACCCAGCGCGGCAGACGCGCAAAGAAGAGGCTGGGCCGCAGCAGGGAGAAGCTGATGTCGATCGGGCGGGTCTGCATCTGCGGCCAGACCCGCGCCCCACGGGCGAACTGCTCCTCGACCCGGGCCAGGATGCGCGGCGCGTTGTCGGGCGTCGAGGTGTTGTCGAACACCGGCGAAAAGGTGGTCGGAACCCTGTGCTTGAGTGACAGCTCAGAGAGTTGGTCGATGCGTGCGATGGTGATGTCCACATCGTAGAATTCCGGGACGCACTGAAGCATGCGGCCGAACTCTCCGAGCACGGCTGTCAGTGCGTCGAGCTCGGCGAAGTCGGCGAAGCGGCTGGGAACCGGCCTGCCGTGTTCATCTAGATCGACGAAGCTGGTGCTCATGCCGATCGCGCCGGCGCGCAGGCATTCGCGGAGCACCTCCTGCATGGCCGCGACCTCTTCGGGCGTGGCGGTCCGCTGCTGGGCGGCCTCGCCCATCACCCAGAGGCGGATGACGCTATGCCCCACCAGGGGAGCGACATTGATCGAAAGCTGCTTGGCGATGGCGTCGCGATAGCCGGCGAAGTCCTCCCACGACCACTCGAAGGCCTGGGTGAAGGCCTCGGGCGGCATTTCCTCGATCTGCTGGAACATCCCCACGACCTTCGAGCGGTCGGAAGCGCGCAAGGGCGCCAGAGAGAGCGAACAGTTGCCAGGCACGATGCAGGTGACCCCGTGCTCCAGCGCCGGCCGCGCCGCGCCATCCCAAAGCAGCTGGACGTCGAAATGGGTGTGGGGATCGATGAAACCCGGCGCGACCACCCTGCCCTGGGCATCGATCTCGCGCTTGGCGGCGCCATTCACCGCGCCGACCGCGGCGATCTTGCCGTCCAGCACCGCCACGTCGCCCTTGAAGCCAGCCTCGCCGGACCCGTCGACCACTAAGCCGTTACGCACGATCACGTCGAACATGTTCCCTCCAGCAGCCGTCGCCAGGATTGCCCGGCCAGCTCTTCCAGATGCGCCGCCCCGCAGACGGCCATGAGTTCGAGGCCCTTCTCGGCCTCCAGCACGATCACGCCCTCGCCGCCATTGGGGTAGCGCAGGCGCAGCACCAGTTCGGCCGAACCATCGTGACCGGCGGCGATCTCCGCGCCCACGATGACGGCCTCGCCGCTCATCGCAGCGGCGGCTCCACGAAGACTACGTCGCTGCCCAGCAGCAGGCCGGCCGGTTTGCGCATGGCGAAGATGTGGAGGTTCCAGCTGCGGATCTGGTCCGCGGCGCTTTCCAGCGGCTCGTCGGGAAGGGCGCGGGCGGCGAGCGCCTCGAGCGTCTCTCCCGACATGGGCGTCACGAACCGCCGCTGTCTCGACAGGCCCATTTCTTCCTCCCAAGGTCGCGGGCGCTGATCCGCCCATCTTTGCGCCAAGGCTGCTTGGCCCTCCGCCGCGTAAGTCCAGCGGCAAATTTCGCGCCCTGCTGACAAGACTGCTGACAGGTTTGTGCGCAGGGGAGACCTAAACCTGCCGGTCGGATCGCCGCAGCCAGGTTTGTTCGCGCAATGTTCCTGTGTTATCGGTGACTCGCGGAACTACATTAGACGGGAGCCGCCGAGGGCTTCGGCGGCTGTAAGCGTTTTCCGGAAAACCATGGCCGAACAGCTCAACTTCATCCGCGTGCGCGGCGCGCGCGAGCACAATCTGAAGGACGTCAGCGTCGACATTCCGCGCGGCGAACTGGTCGTGCTGACCGGCCTCTCCGGCTCGGGCAAGAGCTCGCTCGCCTTCGATACGATCTACGCCGAGGGCCAGCGGCGCTATGTCGAGAGCCTGTCGGCCTATGCGCGGCAGTTCCTCGAACTGATGAGCAAGCCGGACGTGGACCTGATCGAGGGGCTCTCGCCGGCGATCTCCATCGAGCAGAAGACCACCAGCCGCAATCCGCGGTCCACCGTCGGCACGGTGACGGAGATTCACGACTACATGCGCCTGCTCTGGGCGCGGGTGGGCGTGCCCTATTCGCCGGTGACCGGTCTGCCGATCGAGAGCCAGACCGTCAGCCAGATGGTCGACAAGCTGACGGCCTTGCCGGAGGGCACGCGCCTTTACCTGCTGGCGCCGGTGGTGCGCGGGCGGAAGGGCGAGTACCGGAAAGAAATCGCCGAGTGGCAGAAGGCCGGCTTCCAGCGTCTCAAGATCGACGGCGAGTTCTACCCGATCGAGGACGCGCCGGCGCTCGACAAGAAGTTCAAGCACGACATCGACGTCGTCGTGGACCGCCTGGTGACCAAGGCCGGGCTCGAGAGCCGCTACGCCGACAGCCTTGAGACCGCGCTGAAGCTAGCCGACGGCATAGCCACGGCCGAGTGGGCCGACATCGCAGAGGGCGAGACCGAGCCCAAGCGCCTCATCTTCTCGGAGAAGTTCGCCTGTCCGGTCTCCGGCTTCACCATCAGCGAGATCGAGCCGCGGCTCTTTTCCTTCAACAATCCCTACGGCGCGTGCCCGGTGTGCGACGGACTGGGGGCCAAGCTCGCCTTCGACGCCGACCTGGTGGTGCCGGACAAGGAAAAGACCCTGCACAAGGGCGCGATCGCGCCGTGGGCCAAGGGCCCTTCTCCGCTCTACACCCAGACCCTGCAGGCGCTGGCGGCGCACTACGGCTTCTCGATGGACATGCCCTGGTGGAAGCTGCCCGAGGGCGCCAGGACGGTCGTCCTGTACGGATCGGGCTCGGAGAAGATCAAGTTCGTCTATGACGACAACGCCCGGAAGTACGAGGTCAACAAGACCTTCGAGGGCGTGCTGCCGAACCTGGAGCGGCGCTGGCGCGAAACGGACTCTTCCTGGGTGCGCGAAGAGCTCGGCCGCTACCAGTCCGAGACCCCTTGCGAGGCGTGCGAGGGCTATCGCCTGAAACCCGAGGCCCTGGCCGTGAAGATCGACGGCCGCCACATCGGCGAGGTCAGCCGCCTCTCGATCAAGCACGCTGGCGAGTGGTTCACCGAACTGGAGACCACGCTCAGCGAAAAGCAGATGGAGATCGCCCAGCGGATCCTGAAGGAGATCAACGACCGGCTGCGGTTCCTGGTGAACGTCGGCCTGGACTATCTGAATTTGTCCCGCTCGTCCGGCACGCTCTCGGGCGGCGAGAGCCAGCGGATCCGCCTGGCCAGCCAGATCGGTTCGGGTTTGACGGGCGTCCTCTATGTGCTCGACGAACCCTCCATCGGTTTGCACCAGCGCGACAACACGCGGCTTCTGGAAAGCCTCAAGGGCCTGCGGGACCTGGGCAATTCCGTGCTCGTCGTCGAGCATGACGAGGAGGCGATCCTCACCGCCGACTATGTCATCGACATGGGCCCGGCGGCGGGCGTCCACGGCGGCGAGGTAATCGCCGAGGGGACGCCAGCC